>LUMG01000022.1_pt1 | contig 33201 bp, 29 predicted proteins | sample 729691 | NCBI WGS metagenome assembly LUMG01 (sample SAMN03860269, study PRJNA289734) | marine metagenome | biome: seawater column; feature: ocean; material: water; isolation source: Red Sea water column Station 34 - depth 50m | place: Saudi Arabia: Red Sea | collected 2011-10-15 | depth 50 m
TCTTTCAGCTTGGGTTTTTGTTTATTTTGAGTGCTTTATTCGTTTTTTCATCTATAGCTTTTCTTGGAAGCTTTCTTGAGGCCTATCTGAAGAAATCGAGTGCTGTTAACAAAAATATAAATAATATTGCAGCTTTGGTGTATTTTGCACTTGCTATTAATCTTTTTTTTGTATAAACCATAATAATAATTAAATGAATATTAAATCAGTAATTTGCGACTACCATGACAACAAAAATGATATCTGCAAAATAAGATTTGAGGTTTTTGTCGATGAACAGAATGTGCCTGAAGAGCTTGAAATTGATGGTCTAGATGATGAAGCAAAACACGTTTTGGCATATTTAGATACTGAAGCAATAGGGACGGGCAGGATTCTAAGCGATGGGCATATTGGAAGGATTGCAGTTCTAAAAAAGCATCGAGGTCTGGGTATTGGTAAAATAATGATGCAGGATCTTATGAAGTGGGCGGAGGAGGCCAAATTAGAAAAACTTTGGCTTTCATCTCAGTGGCATGCCCATGGATTTTATTTAGATTTAGGTTTTCAATGCGAGGGAGAGATATACCAAGAGGCTGGTATCGATCACATCAAAATGTCAAAAAAAATTTAAGAGATTATTGCTTCAGATTCAGTATCAGATCTACACATGACATAGTCTTCTTTCGAGAGAGAAAGTACTCTTCACATTCACCAATTTCTATAAAGCCAAGCTTCTTAAGAACATTTGCGGATGCTTTATTGCCCTTTACGTAGCATGCAGTAATGGTTTCAAAATCTGTTTCATTTTTAATGTATTCAATTAATCCTATGCAGGCTTCAGTTGCAAACCCATAACCCCAATAATCCTTTGCAATCCAATACCCAAGATCTAACTCATTATTATCTTCAAAGCTAACACCAGCTCCTCCAACTAGAATTTCATCATAAAACACACTAAATCTTAAGTCATCAGGACTAGATCTCTTTATAAACTTTTCAGCATGCTTCTGAGTGTATGGATAGGGCACATCAGATAGCCATTTGGCGATGTCCCAGTCTCCGACAAGTGAAGCAAAAAGAGCTTTATCAATGGAACTATCAGGCCTCTTTAAAGCCAGTCTTTTTGTTGTAATTTGGAACAAATTATTTTTTACTAGCCCAATTACAAAGCTCAGTTAGAACAGGAATGCCAGACTTTCCAAAAGCAGTTAAGGAGTATTCAACTTTAGGAGGAATGACTTCATAAACCTTTCTTTTGATTAGATTATCATTTGACATTTCTTTTAATTGCTTCGAGAGCATTTGTTGAGTAATGTTACCAACTGCTCTTTGTAGCTCTCCAAAGCGCATTTTCTTTTGAGATAATTGCCAAAGAATACAGAGCTTCCATTTTCCTCCAATAAGCTTAATAGCAGCAGTTGTAGGAGATTCATTTTCTTTTATCTTACTCATATTAGTATGTTTTTTATTAGTAGTATTAATTTTGTTTGTACTTGTAATTATAGTACATACATTTAAAATAATCATTTTTTTTTAATTTAGTCAATTTAGAGGCAAATATGAAATCATTAATGATCACAAAATACGGAGACATCAATTCAAGTCTAGAGGAGCAAGAGATAGCAAAGCCAGCATTAGAAGAAAATCAAATCTTAATTAAGACTTATTCGTCAAGCTTTAATCCTATTGATCATATGATAGTTGCTGGTGATTATAAAGCTTTAGGTAAGGTCTCTTTTCCGGTTGGGATTGGGAGAGATGTGAGCGGCATCGTTGAAAAGGTCGGCAAAAATGTTAAAAAATTTAAAAAGGGTGATAAGGTCTACTCAAGAATTAATGAGAGTCATGTTGGGACAATGGCTGAATATGTTGTATCAAATGTTAAAGATACCGCGCTAATGCCTTCAAACCTAAGTTTTGATGAGTCTGCAAGTATTCCCCTTGTTGGTCTTACAACATACCAGGCGCTTGTAGATATAGCTAAACTCTCAAAAGGTGAAAAAATTTTAATTCATGCAGGGTCAGGGGGCATTGGTACCTTTGCTATTCAGCTCGCTAAGCATCTTGGGGCACATGTGACTACCACAACCAGCACTAAAAATATTTCATTTGTAAAAGACTTAGGGGCTGATAAAGTGATCGATTACACTTCAGAAAACTATCTTGATGATGGCGCTGTTTTTGATGTGGTCTATGATACTCTTGGGGGTAATTACACTTTGGATTCTTTCAAGGTACTAAAAGATGCAGGCAGAGTAGTATCTATCAAAGGCACTGTGGATAATATTACTGCTCAGCAATTAGGATTAAATAAGTTTGTTCAAATGATTTTAGCTTTTCAAGGAAGAAAAGTATTCAAAACAGCATCAAAAATGAACGCAATGTATAGGTTTTTGTTAATGTCTCCAAATGGTGATCAGTTAAAGAAGATTGCAAAGATGTATGAATCAGGTGCAATCAAGCCGATTATTGATAAGACTTATAACTTTGCGGAAGCGATTCAGGCGCTTGAATATTTATCTAAGGGTCACGCAAGAGGAAAAGTAATCGTAAAAGATATGCAACCATTTCAGTTAGAAATTTTTATCATATATATGAAAACATATATATCTATTTAGTTAAGTATGTTAAAATAGGTATAACTTTTACTAATGCTTAAACAGTGTAAGTTGTATATTTGCCTAAAGACTCTCTAATAGGCAGTTAGAACATTTTATAACGGTGAAAGACCGCGTCAAAAAAAGGACGGAAATTATGAAAATTGGGGCTCTTAAAGAAACATCTTCAGGTGAACAGCGCGTAGCCCTAACTCCAGAAAGTGCAATTCAATTACAAAAGCTCGGCCATGACTGCTTGATCGAGAAAGGTGCAGGATTATCAGCAGGTTTTAGCGATGAGAAATATATAGCTGAGGGCGTTGAAATTAAATCCTCCGCAGAAGAACTCTCTAAAGCAAGTGATGTGATTGTCAAGATTCATCCACCAAGCGAGAATGAGTTAAATAAGTTGCCCTCCAAAAAGACGCTGATTTCATTCTTCAATCCTGGAATAAATGACTCACTGCTGGATCTGGCTAAGTCCAAACAGATTAGTGTCATAGCTATGGATATGGTCCCTCGCATTAGTAGAGCGCAAAAAATGGATGCTTTATCGTCTATGGCAAATATCGCAGGGTATCGCGCTGTGATTGAGGCTGGTAACAACTTTGGTCGATTTTTCACAGGTCAAGTAACCGCTGCGGGCAAGGTGCCACCAGCAAAGGTTTTAGTTGTTGGAGCGGGCGTTGCTGGACTAGCAGCGATTGGAACTTCAACATCACTTGGGGCAATCACTTATGCGTTCGATGTGCGACCAGAGGTTGCTGAACAGGTTGAATCTATGGGCGCCGAATTTGTTTTCCTTGAGTTTGAGAGTGAACAGCAAGACGGCGCATCAACTGGAGGTTATGCAGCAGTATCATCACCTGAGTTTTCAGCCGCTCAATTGTCAAAGTTTCGAGAGATTGCACCCGAAATGGATATTGTCATTACTACAGCGTTGATCCCAAATCGAGAGGCACCTGAGCTCTGGACATCAGACATGGTTGCCAGCATGAAGCCTGGCTCAGTCATAGTTGATTTAGCAGCTGAAAAAGGTGGAAATTGTAAGCTTACTGTGAAGGATGAGCGCATCGTTAGTGATAATGGAGTAGTTATTATTGGTTATACCGACTTTCCAAGCCGAATGGCTGAGCAAGCCAGTATGCTGTACGCTAGCAATATTCGACACATGATTGCAGATTTAACTCCAGAAAAAGACGGTTTGATTGTGCATAACATGGAGGATGACATTATTCGCGGGGCAACAGTTGTTCATGATGGGGAAATTACATATCCACCGCCTCCACCAAAAGTTCAGGCTATTGCAGCCAGGCCAAAAGAAAAAATCCAAGAGAAAACCCCAGAAGAAATTCGTTCTGAGGAAGTTGCTGCTTTTAAAAAACAAACCAAAAATCAAGTCACTCTACTGGCTGTTGGAGGCATCCTAGTATTTCTGGTAGGTATCTATGCGCCAGCTAGCTTTATGCAGCATTTTATTGTTTTTATTTTATCAGTTTTTGTAGGTTTCCAAGTGATCTGGAATGTCAGTCATTCGTTGCATACACCACTTATGGCCGTAACTAATGCCATTTCGTCAATTATTATTTTAGGAGCGCTTCTTCAAATAGGATCCACTAGTTATACAGTTTTCATACTCGCTGCAATATCTTTATTTTTAGCTGGTATCAATATCTTTGGTGGTTTCTTAGTAACAAAGCGTATGCTCGCCATGTTCCAAAAATCTTAGAAAGGGCGATATTATGGAAATGGGATTTACCACCGCTATCTACGTTGTTGCAATTGTGTTATTCATATTCTCTCTTGGAGGGCTTTCTGGTCAAGAAAGCGCAAAACGTGCGGTTTGGTATGGCATTGTTGCAATGGCTTTGGCTGTTTCTGTGACCTTGTTTGGTCCTGGATTTGGACTATGGTGGTTATCCCTTGTACTCATAGCTGCGGGTGGTCTTGTCGGATATCAGTTAGCCTCCAAAGTCGAAATGACTCAAATGCCAGAGTTAGTTGCTGGGATGCATGCTTTAGTTGGTCTTGTTGCAGTATTTGTTGGATTTAATACACATTTTGAACTGATCAATATAGCTTTGATGGATGACTCTCTTAAAAAGTCACTTGAAGGTTTTTCTAAGCTATTGGCAAAAAAATCTGATGTTGAGATTAACATATTACGAGTCGAGTCTTCTCTGGGTATCTGGATTGGTGCAGTCACGTTTATGGGTTCAATCATTGCTTACGGCAAGCTAGCAGGCAAAGTAACATCAGCAGCCACTAAACTGCCAGGAGGGAATTACCTCAATGTTACTGCAGCAGTGTTGTCACTAATAGTGATGATCTGGTATTTAAATTCAGGTGAACTTTCACCAATAATCATTTTGACGATTCTTGCGGTATTTATCGGTTATCACCTAATTATGGGGATTGGTGGTGCAGATATGCCTGTCGTTGTATCAATGCTTAATTCCTATTCTGGTTGGGCTGCAGCTGCTATCGGATTTAGTCTTGGTAATGATCTTCTGATTGTTGTAGGAGCTCTTGTAGGATCTTCTGGCGCTATTTTGTCCTACATTATGTGTAAAGCAATGAATAGGTCATTTGTTAGTGTTATTCTAGGTGGGTTTGGAGAGCTTTCGGGTCCGCAAATGGAGATAGAGGGAGAGCAAAATGCTATTGAGGCAGATGAGGTGGCTTCTGTTCTAAATGACGCTGACAGCATAATAATAATTCCTGGATATGGTATGGCTGTAGCACAAGCCCAACAGTCCGTCTCTGAACTAGTTCGTAAGTTAAGAGCACAAGGTAAAGATGTTCGTTTTGCGATTCATCCTGTTGCTGGACGTTTGCCTGGCCATATGAATGTTCTTTTAGCAGAGGCGCGGGTGCCATATGATATTGTCTTAGAGATGGATGAGATTAATGATGATTTTCCTGACACAGATGTTGCTATAGTGATTGGATCTAATGACATTGTGAATCCTGCTGCTCAAGACGACCCAAACAGTCCGATAGCTGGGATGCCAGTTCTTGAATGCTGGAAGGCTAAGCATGTGTTTGTCTCCAAAAGAGGTCAGGGAACAGGATATTCTGGGATTGAAAATCCGTTATTCTTTAAGGAGAACACTAGGATGTTTTATGGGAATGCAAAAACATCAATTGACATGCTCTTGCCAATGATTAATTAAAGGGAATCGAAGTTACTTTTGCAGGTCTTTTACCCCATGGCGTTTCAACAATAACCTCCGAGTTAATCTCATTGTTACCGTTATCTATAGTTGCCATCGCCATATTAATTTTTAATCTTGGAGAGTAGGCAGCACTTGAAACCTTGCCACAAATTTTATTGTTACTCATTACCCTCCATGGACTAGCACAGCCACCAATAAATGGATCACCATCCACAATGAGTCCAACAAGTTTTTTGGTGACACCTTCAGAGCGAATCTTGTGAAGAGCTTCTCTACTCAAGTATTCAGCCTCTTTGTCGAGTTGACAGAACTTGCCTAAGGGTAGTTCTAATGGATTGCTATTAATGTCCATATCATTTCCCCATGAGAATAGTCCCGACTCTACCCTTTCGATATTGTTTGGGGTTCCTGGCTTAATGTCATATTTCTTTCCAGCATTAGCAACGATGTTCCATAGCTTATCACCTTGTGATCCGTCACGAAGATAGAGCTCAAAGCCTCCTTGCTTGCTCCAGCCTGATTTTTGAACAATAAGAGGAATTCCCTCTAGCTCACACTCCTTAAAAAAGAAGTACTTGACATCTTTAACCCAGTCACCAAATAGATCAATCATTAAAGGTAAATGGTTAGGGCCCTGAATGGCTAGAGGAGAGACATCTGGCTCACAGATATTTACGTCCCATCCTAACCCACAGGCAAGGCCTCGGGTCCAAAGGAGTACGTCGCTGTCTGCAATCGATAGCCAAAAATGACTCTCGCCAAGTCTTAAGATGATTGGGTCATTAATGATTCCACCATTTTCGTCTGTAATGAGAGCATATTTTCCTTGACCAATCTGAAGTTTTGAGAGGTCTCTCGAAGTAATGTATTCAACAAATCTATAGGCATCACTTCCAGTAACTTCTACTTGGCGTTCAGCAGCAACGTCCCACATGGTGACATTATTCATAAGGTTCCAGTAATCCGCCTCTGCACCTTCATAAGAGGTTGGCATAATCATGTGGTTATAAACCGTAAAGGTTTTGGCTCCCGCTTTTAGGGTAGACTCATAGTAGGGCGACTTTCTTAACCTATCTGATAGTGTAAAGTTGACATGTCCTTCCATCTGCAAACTCCAAAAAAAATGAACTGAACGGGTAGCACTTGTTCAAGGATAAAAAATTCGTATTTTATACCTAATTTTTTAAAATTACCAACTATAAGTTGTCAGCTGAAATATCGCTAGTCTCAAGCCATTCTTTGAACTTTTCTTTGATTTTTTTGAGTGCGCTATCATTATTTCCTTCGAAGCGTAATACCAGACATGGAGTAGTATTTGATGGTCTAACGAGTCCCCAGCAATCTTCGAACTCGACTCTGAAACCATCAATGGTGTTAACACTGGCGTCAGGGAAGTTTAAATTATTTGATAATGAATCCATTGCGTCATATTGTTGACCATGCTTCTCAAAGTTGATATTAATTTCTGGCGTGCTCAGGTTGATAGGTAACTCATTAAAAATCTCAGAGCATGTCTTATCACTTTTTGAAATTATCTCTAAAAGTCTAGATCCAGTATAAAGTGCATCATCAAAACCATACCATCGCTCTTTGAAGAATATATGGCCTGACATTTCCCCTGCCAGATCAGCATTTGTCTCCTTGAGTTTCTTTTTGATAAAGCTATGCCCAGTTCTAGAAAGAATCGGGTTACCACCATTTTCTGAAATAAGTTTAGGAAGGAGAGAGGTGCATTTGACATCATAAATTATTTTTGCGCCCTTGTTTCTACTGAGAACATCCCTTGCATAAAGCATCATTTGATGATCAGCCCAAATAACCTGACCCTTATTGTCTACAACACCAAGTCTGTCACCATCCCCATCAAAAGCAAGACCTAAATCTGCATTCGTTTCGAGAACTTCTTGTATAAGATCTTGCAAGTTTTCAGGCTTTGAGGGGTCAGGATGATGGTTAGGAAACCTACCGTCAACTAGACAAAACAGTTTAGAAACCTTTACTCCCAAGGACTCGAAGAGTTTAGGTGCGATATTACCTGCAACACCGTTTCCACAATCGATTACTACTTTGAGCTCTTTCTCTAATTTTATGTCTGACTTAATGGTGTCAATATAGTCTTGATCAATACTAATAGATGTTGATGTTCCATGACCATTTGAGAAGTCGCTTTCTATGATTCTTGAGTACAAAGATTGAATTCTCTCTGATGATAGAGTTTCTCCAGCAATCATAATTTTTAATCCATTATATTCAGCAGGATTATGAGAGCCAGTAATCATTACACCAGATGAAGCTGCCTTAGTATGAGTCGCGAAATAAACTACTGGAGAGGGCACCATGCCAATGTTGACAACATGACAACCACTTTCTATAAGGCCCGATATAAGTGCCTCAGAGAGTTCAGGGCCTGATAACCTTCCATCTCTTCCGACAACCACTCCTCTTTCACCTTTTTCAATGGATTCACTTCCTACAGCTTTACCTATAAGTTTTACAATTTCTGGCGTTAATTCAGTTTCTACAATGCCTCTAATATCGTAGGCTTTAAAGATTGAGCTTGGAATATTCATGAATCAATTTATTTATTGAGAAGAACAATATTTTACAGTATCTAAACTTTAAAAATATAGCTCGACCTGATTGGTTTTTTTGCTCATTTTAAGGGATAATGTAAATCCTATTTTTTACAAAATATTATTTGTATGTCTGAAAAAGATATTGATCCCCAAGAAACTATTGAATGGCTTGAAGCTTTTAGATCAGTGGCTCGTTTTGAGGGTAAAGATAGGGCTAAATACATTCTTCAAAAGCTAATGGATATGGCACATGAAGATGGTATGGATTTGCCTCAGGGTGTCAATACAGCCTATTTAAACTCCATTCCAGTTGAGAAGGAAAGTGATTTAGTGGTGATGCATGAGATTGAGCATCGGATTAAATCAATTATTAGATGGAATGCTATGATTATGGTCGTTAAGGCTAATCAAGTTTCTTCCGAGCTTGGCGGTCATATTGCGTCATTTGCCTCTAGTGCAACTCTGTATGAAGTTGGCTTTAATCATTTTTATCGAGGAAAAAATCTAGATCAAGGCGCAGACTTAATATATTTTCAGGGACATATTGCTCCAGGAATCTATTCAAGAGCCTATCTTGAGGGGCGTATCACTGAAGATCAAATGTTAAATTTTAGACAAGAGGCCAACAAGGATGGCTTGTCTTCTTATCCTCATCCATGGCTGATGCCAGATTTTTGGGAATTTCCAACAGTTTCAATGGGTCTAGGTCCAATCATGTCAATATTTCAAGCTCGTTTTATGAAGTATTTACATCACCGAGATATTGTTAAGACGGATAAAAGAACCGTATGGGCATACTTGGGAGATGGTGAAACTGATGAACCAGAGTCTCTTGGGGCAATCTCTCTTGCTGGAAGAGAGAAGCTCGATAATCTAATATTTGTTGTAAATTGCAATCTTCAGCGCTTGGATGGACCAGTCAGAGGAAATGGCAAAATTATTCAAGAGCTGGAAGGCATGTTTCGCGGCGCAGGTTGGAACGTTATTAAAGTTATCTGGGGAAGAGGATGGGATAAATTGCTCGCAAATGATACTTCTGGGCTCCTTAAAAAGAGAATGGAAGAGGTTGTGGATGGCGAGTATCAGGCATACAAAGCTAAAGATGGAGCTTATGTAAGAAAACATTTTTTCGGAAAATACCCAGAAACTCTCAAGCTAGTTGAAGATATGTCAGATGACGAAATATATGCCTTAACTCGAGGCGGACATGATCCAAATAAAGTTTATCAGGCCTACAAGGCTGCAAAAGAGCATAAAGGTCAGCCTACAGTCATTTTGGCTAAGACTGTCAAAGGCTATGGTATGGGTGAAGCAGGAGAGGGTAAAAATACGACTCACAGTCAAAAAAAATTAGGTGTAGATGCTCTAGTTAAGGTAGCTCAGAGATTTGATATTCCTGTTACTAAAAAAGATGCTGAGGAGTTAAATTTCTACAAGCCAGAAGAGGATAGTGCAGAGTTAACTTATTTGAGAGAGAGAAGAGAGGCTCTAGGTGGGTATCTTCCCGTTAGAAGCTTTGAACTTGAGTCTTTTAATATTCCTAAAATTAACGCGTTTGAACCCCTTCTAAAATCAACCGAAGAAAAAGAAATGTCTAGTACTATGGCTTTTGTGCGGTTCTTGTCTTTATTAATTAGAGATAAAGATATTGGTCCAAGGGTGGTTCCTATTGTCCCTGATGAGGCCAGAACATTTGGAATGGAGGGTCTATTCAGACAAATGGGTATTTACTCTTCCTCTGGCCAGCTTTATGAGCCAGAAGACTCTGACAAGGTTATGTGGTACAAAGAAGATATAAAGGGTCAGGTTCTTCAGGAAGGCATTAATGAAGCAGGTGCGATTTCAGACTGGATAGCAGCAGCAACGGCTTATGCATCGCATAACGTAACAATGATTCCTTTTTATATCTATTACTCTAAGTTTGGTTTTCAGCGTGTAGGAGATCTTGCTTGGGCTGCTGGAGATATGCAGGCAAAAGGCTTCTTAATGGGCGGTACTGCCGGCAGAACAACGCTTGCTGGAGAAGGTCTTCAGCACCAAGATGGTGATTCGTTAATTGTAGCCAATACAATACCTAATTGCATTTCTTATGATCCTACCTATGCCTATGAGCTCACCGTAATTATTCGAGATGGAATGTATCGAATGTATGAAAAGATGGAAAATATTTTCTATTACATTACCCTTATGAATGAGAATTATGCCCATCCAGAAATGCCAAAAGGTTCTGAAAAGGGGATTATAAAGGGTATGTACCCTTTAAAAACTGTTGGAAAATCAAAGATAGAGGTTCAGTTGCTTGGTAGTGGTGCAATTCTTAGAGAAGTTGAGAAGGCTGCTGATATGCTCGAGCAAGACTGGGGTGTGATGTCACATGTTTGGAGCGTAACAAGCTTTAATGAGATTACTAGGGAGGCTCAAAAAATTGATCGTGAGAATTTGTATAGAAAAACTAAAAAAGTTCCATATCTCACTCAATGTTTAAGCAAATCTAAAGGTCCAGCAATAGCTGCAACTGATTACATGAAAAACTACGCAGAACAAATCCGCAAATATGTTCCAATGCGTTATGAAGTTTTGGGAACGGATGGATTTGGAAGGTCTGACTCTCGTCAGGAGCTTAGATACTTCTTTGAGGTGAATGCTAACTATATTACCTACGCCACGCTAAGTACTTTGGTTGATGAAGGTAGCCTAGATGCCAAAATATTAAACAAGGCAGCAAAAAAACTCAAGATTGATGCTGACAAATCAAATCCAATGCATACCTAAGTTCGATGAATACTGAGCAGTATCTAGAAAAACTCAGATCAGGTTTACCAATAAAATTCTCAGATTTTATTGAATTAATTGATAGTGAATATCATTTTTCAAATATAGCATTTGAGAATGGAGATATTATTAATTCAAAATTTGAAAATCAGGGTTCTGCTAAAGTTTTCTGTTTTGGCCATATGCATTCACTTTCTGAGATGGAGGTGCTTCATTGCTTCGCTGAGCATTATCAGTCAGTATTAAATAATCCTGAAGATGATAGCTCACATTTAAATATCAGAAGCTTTATAAAACACGGTTGGAAAGGTCTTTTAATTGATTTTGATGCCTTAAAAATTAAAATTGAATCTAGTGGAAAGAGTAATCCCTAAAGAAGAATCCCAAGCTTATGATAGAGGCGTCTATGCAACACTTCTAGGGGCTTTCCTTGTTTTATTTCAGATTGGTATATATTTTGTTTATATTCCATGGAATGCTGAAAGGCTCCAAATTACAGAATCAGAAATTGGTTTGGGTTTGCTTGCATTTGGCTTATTAAACTTGGTTGGTAACCAGACTTCAGGGCGATTAATTGTTCCCAAAATTGGAACTAAAAATTCAATTGTAATAGGTCTAATAGGTATTTCCTATTGCCCATTATTTTTAATCTTATCACCGAACTATTTTTGGTTCTTGGTTGCCTCTATGCCGTTAGGTTTTTTTGTGGGTTTATTTAGCCCCTCATCTCAATCACAAATATCCATGATTGAAATTAAAACAGAACGCGTATTAACACCACTTTATCATGCTGCGTTTAGTGTCGGATCATTAGCAGGTGCTTTTAGTGCATTTTTTACAATTCAGTATGTCGATAGTCCTGTTTTATTATTCTCGGTAACTGGCACCGCACTTCTTCTTGGTGCAATGCTTATCAGTAGAATTGGACTTAACAAATCCTATGAGGATCTTAAAAAAACTCCAAAATTTAAACTTCCCAAGAATTCCATACTTGTATTTGGCATTCTGATGATGCTCAATTATGCAACGATGGGCATCATTTTAGACTGGTCAGCTCTTTGGCTAACAAAGGATTTGCTCGTACCTTTGTATCTTGGCGGAGCAATTATATTCGCATTTAATATTGGTGAAATATCTGCGAGATTAATTGCTTCAAAAATGCTAAAAAAATATAGTGAAAAGCTTATTGGTGGCTATTTCAGTATTATTTCTGGATTGGTTTTATTTGCATCACTGATGACCAATAATTTTCCTATTATTGTGGCTGGAATGTTGCTTTTTGGTTTTGGAACTGCGAACTTTATTGCAGTGATATATAGACAGGCGATAAGAATTACTGATGAACCAATTAACCTTACAGTCGCTAATTTAGTTACCCTTGGATTTTCTGGTTTTATATTTGGGCCTGCGCTTGTGGGCTACTTAGCTGAGTACATAAGTTTAACCTTTAATATGTATTTACTAAGTGTAGTATGGGGTCTTAATGGAGTGGCACTGATAGCGATGATGAATCGTATTAAATCAAGCGCCTAGTAATGAGGCGGTCTATCATCTGAATTATCATTTTTTTCTGAAATTATTTCAGATTGATTCATCATTTTTTCATTGGTATCTTTAAGTTTTAAATTGAGTTTCTCAAGTTTTTCTCCTTGACGAAATACAACCATGTTTAGTTCATCAATCATATTTTGGAGAAACGCAATCTTCTCTTCAAGCTCAACTATTTTTTTTTCTGACATAAATCAATCCTAAATTAAAAAAGCCACCTTGCGGTGGCTTTGTCTATTACTTTTCGATTAAAACTTTTCTAGAAAGCTTGATTCGACCTCGATCAATTCCAAGAACTTTGACCTCAACTTCTTGACCTTCTTTAAGGTAGTCTTCTACTTTATTTACTCTCTCATGAGCAATTTCAGAGACATGTAAAAGGCCATCTTGATTCGGCATGATGGTCACAAATGCGCCAAATTCGACAATTTTGGCAACTTTACCCATGTAAACTTTATTGACTTCTGGAACAGCAGTTACATCTTTGACCATCTGAACTGCTTTTTCAAAACTTTCAGAATCATTTGCAAAAATATTTACATTACCATCATCATCCACATCAACGCTAGCTCCAGATTCAGAAACAATTCCTCTAATTGTTTCCCCGCCCTTGCCAATTACGTCTCTTATCTTATCAGTAGGGATTTTAATTACTTTGGTTTTAGGGGCATTCTTAGAGGCTGAATTTGGCTCAGAAATGACCTGATTCATCTGGCCAAGGATATTCATTCTTGCATCTTTTGCTTGTTTAAGTGCAATTGACATAATATCTTCTGTAATTCCATCAATCTTAATGTCCATCTGAAGAGCATTAATACCTTTAGATGTTCCAGCGACCTTAAAGTCCATATCACCAAGATGGTCTTCATCACCAAGAATATCGGTTAAAACAGTGAACCGATCTTCGTCTTTGACTAAGCCCATCGCAATTCCAGCTACAGGCGCCTTAAGAGGGACTCCTGCATCCATTAACGAAAGTGATGATCCACAAACACTTGCCATCGAGCTTGAGCCGTTAGATTCTGTAATTTCAGAAACTACACGAATCGTATATGGGAAGTCATCAAGGTTTGGAAGACAAGCTGAAATTCCTCTTCTTGCCAACCTTCCATGACCCACTTCTCTTCTTTTAACACCCGTTACACGTCCAGTCTCACCTACGCAATAAGGTGGGAAGTTGTAGTGAAGCATAAAGTGATCCTCAATGCGATCATTTGATTCAAGAGTTTCAATGAGTTGAGCATCTCTCTTTGAGCCTAAAGTAGTAACAACCAAAGCCTGTGTTTCACCTCTTGTAAATAGAGCAGAACCATGAGTATTCTCCAGGACACCTGTTTCAATAGCTAACTCCCTAACAGTTGAGTTATCTCTACCATCAATTCTCGGTTCGCCAGCTAAAATTCTCTCTCTGACTGTTGATTTTTCGATTTTTTTAATATAATTATTAACATCGTCCTCTGTTATTGATTCATCTTCAGTAACAAATTCTTCAACAGCAGCATCTTTAATTTCACCCATTTTTTCATAGCGCTCCATCTTATCTACTGTTTGATAAGCCTGAGAAATTTGATCTTCAAACTTTGACTTAATTGAGGCTAATAAAGATTCATTCTCTTCAGGTGCAACCCACTCACGAGGTGATACACCAACTTCTTTTGCAAATTCAGAAACACTATCAATAACAACCTGGAATTGTTCATGGGCGTACATTACTGCGCCTAACATAACGTCTTCAGATAGCTCATTTGCTTCAGACTCAACCATAAGAACTGCATCTTTAGTTCCTGCAACAACCATATCTAATTCTGAAGTTTCAAGGTCACTGTATGTTGGGTTAATCGTATAGTTACCATTTTGATAACCAACACGGGCAGCACCTATTGGTCCGTTAAAAGGAACTCCAGAGATTGCCAAAGCTGCAGAAGTAGCAATCATAGCTAAGATATCAGGATCTACATTTTTATTTGATGATATGACCTGAATCATAACTTGAACTTCATTCATGTAGCCGTTTGGAAATAGTGGTCGAATAGGGCGGTCAATAAGACGAGAGGTGAGTGTTTCTTTCTCACTTGGTCTTCCTTCTCTTTTTAAGAAGCCGCCTGGTATTTTTCCAGCAGCATATATTTTTTCGATGTAATCTACAGAAAGTGGAAAAAAAGATTGACCTGGCTTAGCTTCCTTAGCACCAACTACTGATACTAGAACTTGCGTATCATCCATGCTTGCTAAAACAGCTCCATGAGCTTGTCTAGCGATTCTTCCCGTTTCAAATGAAATTTGGCTGTTGCCAAACGTAAAACTTTTTTGAACTATATTCATGTCCATTGTGTTACTCCAATAAAATTAAAAGTGTTTTATGGTTTAACGCAATAAGCTTTATATAAAACATACCATCTAGGTATGCTTGAGATAAAACTTACCAAAATCCATAAAACAGTTGAATTATCCCCTAATTCTATCTGTAAATATACTAATTTAGTAGCAGTAATAATGCCTTAAACATTTAAAAGAGTATCTAAAATTGGCTTTAAATTAACTCAAAGATGATTAGAAATTTTTTCCAATAGGTGGAAAGATGAAAGACTTTTAGCTAATAATTTGTTCTGCTTATTTACTTTTAGCTCTCTTGAGTTGCAAAAGTTAATTACCAAATCATCATCGAAATACTCTGTATTGAATAGCTCTCCATTGATATAAACATAAAGATTGCCAGTAATTATTTGGTAGGCTATGCGACATAATGGAGCTAGGATATATCTCTCTGACTCTTCAATCTTTATTGGCTTTTCAAATGCCATGATTTCATTAAATTTTTGCTGATCAAATGGATCCAGCTTTGTTATAAAGCATCCAAAAAAATCAATGGGTAATTCGTCAAAATTCAAAAGCTTTAAGGCTTGGTTGATTGAAGATTTAGAAATTTCAGATTTGCCCATATCTACTGACCAATTAGGGTCAATATAATAATCTGTGTTTTTTTTATCACCCTCTATATCAAGGGCCTCTAGCATTTCATTCGCCGAATACGATCTGTATCCAAATGAGAGAGTTATGCACTCACTATTAAGGCTGATTCCATGGTGTGCAATTCCGGGTGGTATATATAAAATATCGCCAGGTTCGACCACAAATGAATCCTCCACCTGAAAGGTTTTCATTATTCTTAGCTCACTATTTTGAACATAATTATTAGGATTGCAATCAAGTGAACTGATCTGCCATTTTCTTTTGCCAAGGCCCTGGAGAAGAAAGACATCATAGTGGTCATAGTGAGGACCAACACTTCCTCCCTTGGCTGCAAATGAAACCATGACATCATCAAAGCGCCATCTAGGAATAAAGTTGAACTCTTCAATCATTTCATAGACTTCAAGAATATGTTTGTCAACGCCCTGAACTAGAAGTGTCCATTCATCTTTAGGGGTGTTTTGATAAAAGAGATCATCAAATGGACCATTTTCAAGAGACCAATTATTGTGTTTGGTTGAACCTTTAATGATTCTTGATTCAAATTCCTCTTCACAGGACAGTCCAGCTAGCTCATCAGGAGCTAGTGGAGAAGCAAATCCAGGAATGGCATTCTTTAAAAGCAAAGGCTTTTTTTGCCAATATTCTTTTAAGAACTTCTCTTTAGATATCTGACCAAAATGTATCATTTCGTTGCTATTTCTATTTTTTGTTTAATTATCTATTAACATATGGACTCTTTATAACAAATTACCTTTGATAGATCCTGTTTAGGATAAATATTTTAAATGAGTGCCTTGAATAACAAATCAAATAAACTTGAGTCAATTTTGAATTTAGAGTTCCATCCAATTGATAAGCCTGAGTTCAGATCTAAATGCAAATCAATGTTGGATAAGGATGGTGTTCTAGTCCTTAATGAATTTCTTACAATTGAGTCAATCCAAAGCATTCTTGAAGAAGCTAAGCAACAGGAGCATTTGGCATATTTCTGTGTTAATGAACATAATGTCTATTTAGAGCCTTTCGACAATCAATACTCAAAAAATCATGCAAGAAATAGAACAGTTGTCTCCTCAAAAGGATGTATAACCGACGATCAGGTCCCAAGTGATTCTGCATTGAGGACTTTATACAATTCGAATGATTTTAAGAGTTTTCTTTGTAACGTTCTTGGTGAGAAGGCTCTCTATAAGTATGATGATAATTTATCTTCAATCAATATTCATTATGCAAGGGATGGACAAGAGCTTGGTTGGCATTTTGATAACTCTTCATTTGCAATCACCTTGCTTATACAGAAGCCATTGGCAGGTGGTGAATTCGAGTATATAAGAGATTTTAGAGATTCAAAAAATAATGATAACAACTATGACCAAGTGACGGACTTGATTAATGATCGATTTAAGCCAAAAAAACTCGCTATGGAAAATGGATCTTTGGTTCTCTTTAGAGGAAAGGATGCAATTCATCGAGTAACCCCAACTATTGGAGGTAAAACCCGAATATTGTCAGTCCTGGCGTACAATTTGGAGCCTAATATTAAGCTCTCAGAAACAGCTAGAATGACTTTTTTTGGGAAACTTAATTAATTATGAAAAAGAGCAGTAAAGGTTTAGGACTTTATGATAATTTAGATCTTTCAGCGAGTCAGAACGATCAAGAGTTACAAGAAGTTTATAAAAAATGGGCTTCAATTTATGATCATGACAATGATGATGTTCTTGGGACAGTGTCTCAACCTAATTCAGTTCAAATTTTCAATAAATACATCACTGATAAAAATCAAAAAATTATTGATGTTGGTTGTGGAACAGGCTTGGTTGGTTTGGAGCTTAAAAAACTGGGGTATACAAATTTTGATGGTATAGATATCTCTAAAGAGATGATTGATATTGCTATTGATAGGGGCTATAAGTCATTACTTCTTGGTAATTTGAATAATTCTCTTCCTATCGAGAGTAATAGCTATGATGCTGCACTTTGTGTTGGTGTATTTACGCATGGCCATGTAGGTCCAAGTCGTTTAAAGGAGCTCACTAGAATTATTAAATCTCAGGGCTTGGTATGTTTTACCGTTAATGAAGATGTCTACAAATCTTATGGGTTTGATGAGGTAATTGAAAGGCTAGAGTCTGAAAATGTATGGAAAATTCTCGAGCTCACTAAACATGACTACATGACAAAAAAACGTGTCATGGGTTTTTATTGCATTGCCAGAGTTAATTAGCTCTGTAAATATTGTTTAACCATTCTATTGATGGTAGTTTGGCGCTTCTTTGGTAATTGAGACATCGTGGACATGAGATTCTGTCATCCCAGCTGAGGTAACTTGAACAAACTCAACTTTGGTTCTCATAGCGTCAAGATTTTTGCAACCAGTGTAACCCATAGATGATCTAATTCCGCCAACCATTTGGTGAATAATTGGTCGAATAGAGCCTTTGTAAGGAACCCTTCCCTCAATCCCCTCTGGAACTAATTTTTCAGCAGCAAGTTCTGCCTGAAAATAACGGTCTGATGATCCATGTGCTTGCCCCATTGCTCCTATTGAGCCCATCCCACGATAAGCCTTATATGATCTTCCTTGATAAAGTTCAACCTCTCCCGGCGATTCCTCAGTTCCTGCTAACATTGAACCCAACATAACGCAATGTGCACCAGCCGCAAACGCTTTTGCAGCATCTCCAGAGTAGCGTATACCACCATCAGCAATTACAGTAACATTGGTTTTTTTCAATGCATCTGCGATATCTGAAATCGCACTGATTTGAGGAACTCCTACACCAGCAACGATTCGGGTTGTGCAAATACTTCCAGGTCCGATTCCAACCTTGACGCAATCTGCCCCAGCTTTGGCTAGGTCAATGGCAGCTTGTGCTGTTGCAATATTGCCCGCAATAATTTCTAAGTTTGGAAATTCTTTTTTTGTCTTGATAACTCGGTCAAGTACCCCTTGAGAGTGACCATGGGCCGTATCAATTACGATGACATCGACGCCAGCCTCGACCAGAGCTCTTATTCTTTCACTAGATCCCTTTCCGACACCTACTGCAGCAGCCACTATTAATCTCTCTTGATCATCTTTTGCTGCTTTGGGAAAGTCGCTTGTTTTCTTGATGTCACTGACAGTTATCATTCCACCTAGTTTATATTGGTCATCAGTAACCAGAACGCGCTCAATCCGATGCTTTCTTAAGAGTTTTTTAACTGTATCCATCGAAGCACCTTCGTTGACTGTAATGAGTGATTTTTGGGGAGTCATTACATTCTCAACTAACTCATCAAGGCGAGATTCAAAAAGAACATCACGACTAGTTATAAGTCCTACAAGAGTGTCATTTGAGACAACGGGCATTGCTGATATTCCATGCTGAGCTTGAAGATCAAAGACATCCTTAATCGTTGCAGAAGGATCAATGCTAATTGGATCTCTAATAATTCCAGATTCAAATCGCTTTACTTTTCTAACTTCCATTGCTTGCGACTCAATGGACATGTTTTTGTGGATAACGCCCATGCCACCTTCCTGGGCAATGGCGATAGCAAGCTTACCTTCTGTCACCGTATCCATTGCTGCTGAGATAATAGGAGTGTTTAGAGTGATTTTATTGGTAAGTTTTGAGGTTAAGCTCACTTCCTTTGGGAGAACTTCTGAGTGCGCAGGAACCAACAATATATCATCAAAGGTTAGCGCTTTTTTTAATTCTTTCATAGTATCTCCTAAAATCTAAAATCTTCTTCTATTGAGCAGATTAGGGACGATAAAACCAATCATCATGCCAAAGAAAAGAACTATTGCTCCAACAATAAACCAGTTTCTTGAGCTAGTGTCTTTTTGAATTTGGGTGTTGTTTTCAGCAAGCTGAAGTTCTGCTTTTAGTTGTAATTTTTCTTGAATAAGTTTTTCATTCTCATGTTCTAATTTAAGTGCGTCTTGATATATTTGCTCAATATGCTCTTTTTCAGCTTGAGATTTCGATCTTTGGACGACTAAATCCGAGTTTTCTTCTTTTATTGATAGCAACTGTTTTTCGAGTTCTTCTTTTTCAGAAGTCAGCTTGGTTATCAAAAGTTTATTGGCATTATTTGTTCGCGTTAACTTTTTTAATTTTTCTCTTGCAGAAGGGTCAGGAGATAAATAAAACGACTTAATCCATCCAATCGTATCATCAAACTGTATTTGAGCCCAGCCATCTTCAGTACTTTGTAATAAAGATAGTTCAGTTCCAGAGGGTAGAAGGCGAATAATATTATTCCCAAAATTTTTGTCAGACCTTATGGGCAGGTCTAGCTGATCAGTGATATAGACAAAAGACTCCGCACTAACTTTAAAAGTTAGAGTAATCAATACAAAAGCAAGAATCTTTAGTCTTTTCATGAAAATATCGTAATTAGGCTTATTGTATCTTGGCCTAGGGTGTTAAATGTAATTTTTATGTGTTTTTTCAATAAATTACAGTCCTATCTTTATAAATTAGAAATCTTTTCCAGCTGCTGCTCTAGATCCTTAAGAGCGCTCATAGTTGATGCAAGTTTCTCTTTTTCATTATTAACAATAGCTTCTGGGGCTCCATTGATAAATTTTTCATTACTCAGTTTTGCTGAAAATTGAGATTTAAGTTTATGCAATTTTTCAATCTCTTTATTGAGTCTATCTTGTTCAGCACTTTTATCAATTAGCCCAGCTAGCGGTATCAATATTTTCATTTCGCCTACCAGCGCAATAGCAGAATCGTCTTCCTCGTCTTGAGGTGTTAGCAACTCTATTGAATCCAGCTTGGCAATCGTGGATAAAGTTGATTTATTGCTATCAATATAAGTCTTATCTTGATCGTTAAAATTTTTTATAAAGCAGGGTAGTGGCTTGCCAGGAGGTATGTTCATCTCGCCTCTAATCTTTCTAATGCCGAGAATAAAGCCCTTAAACCAGTTTATTTCTGCTTCAGCATTATCATCAAAGAGCTCTTTTTGAGCCTCAGGAAATGACTGAGATATTAATTTATTGTTAGACTGTGATTGTATTTTTTGAGATTGTTCAAATATCTCTTCTGTAATGAAAGGAATAATTGGATGAAGAAGAATCAGTGTTTCATTTAATACTTTAAACAATGTAGATTCACAGCCTTCTTTAGTTTCGCTGTTATCAAGAAGCGGTTTAGAAAGCTCAAGGTACCAGTCACAATAGTCATGCCAAACGAATTCGTAGAGAGTTTGACTCATTAGGTCTAATCGATAGTCTGAGAGGTGTTTTTGGACCTCTATTTTGACATGCTGTAGTCTTGATAAAATCCACTTATCTTGACTCGATAATATGGCATTATTGTTGATATTGGTTGACTCTAGATTCATTAAAACGAAGCGAGAAGCATTCCATAGCTTGTTACAAAAATTTCTGTAACCTTCGACTCGTTTTAGGTCAAATTTAATGTCTCTACCAAACGAAGCTAAAGCGGTAAAGGTAAATCTAATTGCATCAGTTCCAAAAGATGGTATTCCATTAGGAAACTCTTTTTTCGTTTGATTTTTGATTTTTTCAGCTAACTTTGGCTGCATCATTCCTTGAGTTCTTTTTTCTAGAAGGTCTTCAAGATTAATGCCATCAATAAGGTCAATAGGATCAAGAACATTGCCTTTAGATTTACTCATTTTTTGGCCGTTACCATCTTTGATTAATCCGGTAATGTAGATGTCTTTGAAAGGGACATCGCCAGCAAATTTGAGGCCAAACATGATCATTCGAGCTACCCAGAAAAATATAATATCAAATCCAGTAACAAGAACACTTGTTGGATAGAACCTAGATAATTCAGGCGTCTTTTCTGGCCAACCTAAAGTTGAAAAAGGCCATAATGCAGACGAAAACCATGTATCAAGAACATCGTTATCCTGAGTTAGCTCAACACCTTTTCCAGCTAGAGTTTGTGCATCCTCGAGGCTATCTGCTACGAAATAGTTGCCGTCTTTGTCATACCATGCTGGAATTCGATGCCCCCACCAAATTTGACGAGAAATACACCAGTCTTCAATATTTTCCATCCAGTTAAAGTAGGTTTTTTCCCAGTTTTCTGGAACAAAGCGAATACTTCCATTTTTAACTGCATCAATGGCAGGTTCAGCTAGAGGTTTGACTTTAACAAACCACTGGTCAGTCATGTAAGGCTCAATAATGCTATTTGTCCTGTCACCTCTTGGCACCATAAGAGTGTGCGGGTCAATTTTTTCAATTAAGTTTTGTTTCTCTAAGTCGGCAACAATTAGTTTTCTCGCCTCGAAACGGTCTAATCCTTGATAATTTGAAGGGGCGTTTGTATTTATTTTGGCATCGTCAGTCAATACATTAATGATTTTGAGATTGTGCCTTTGACCAATTTCGTAATCATTAAAGTCATGCGCCGGGGTAATTTTTACGCACCCTGTACCAAATTCCATATCGACGTAATCATCTGCAATGATTGGGATTTCTCTATTTGAGAGAGGGAGATTGATTGATTTTCCGACTAAATGCTGATAACGCTCGTCATCAGGATGGACAGCGACAGCTGAGTCACCGAGCATTGTTTCTGGCCTTGTAGTTGCGACAACAAGTGTCTCATCAGAGTCAACGACTTGGTACCTAATATGCCATAAGAATCCATTTTCTTCTTTGCTTATGACTTCTAAATCTGAGACAGCTGTCAAAAGGACTGGATCCCAATTCACCAGTCTTTTGCCTCGATATATGAGCCCTTCGTTGTATAGCTCAACAAAAACTTTTCTTACCGCCTGAGAGAGGGATTCGTCCATTGTAAATCGTTCCCTTTCCCAGTCTACCGACGCTCCAAGTCGTCTCATTTGAGAGGTGATTGTTCCTCCAGACTTTGATTTCCAATCCCAAACTTTTTCGGTGAATTTCTCCCTACCCAGATCGTGTCTTGAGATATTGTCCATACTAAGCTGCCTTTCAACAACCATTTGAGTTGCTATACCTGCATGGTCAGTTCCAGGTTGCCAAAGCGTTTGATTTCCAATGCTTCTATTGTATCGAGTGTAGACGTCCATTATCGTATGCTGAAAGGCATGCCCCATATGGAGACTTCCAGTAACATTTGGCGGGGGAAGTACTATGCTAAATGATTCTTTGCTTGATGAATTTGCTTTTGAGGAAAAGTGGTCGCCTTTTTCCCATAGATCACGATATTTTTGTTCGATAAGTTCTGGGTTATATGTTTTTTCCATGTAGGCGAGGTGTCGGATAAAACTGACACATTATACAATAAGAGTGCAGAGTGGAATAAGCCTTTAAATGGTTACTGGTTGTAATCTTTTCGCCCTGATAGGGCATGCGCAATTGTATTAATATCGGTATATTCAAGCTCGCCTCCTAGGGGTATTCCGTGAGCTATCCTTGTTGTTTTAATTTGATATTTTTTTGCTAAATTATGGATATAGTGTGCGGTTACCTCACCCTCGATTGTCGCATTAGTGGCCAGGATGAGTTCGATGACCTCTTGATTTGATAACAAAACTTCGAGCTCATCAAGGCCAAGCTCAGAGGCTCCAATGCCATCAATTGGTGACAGGTAGCCACTTAAAACAAAATATTTCCCTTTGTATGCACCACTTTGTTCGATGACATGAATATCTGAGGGGGTTTCTACGACGCAAAGTTGTGACTTGTCACGGGCGTCATTGGAGCAAATGTCACAAATGTTTTTTTCAGTCAAGGTCCTGCATTGTTCACAGTTTTTGACGTTTTCCATTGCCTCCTTTAATGCTTTTGAGAGCTCTAATCCACCCAATCTATCTCTCTCAAGAAGGTGGTAAATAAACCTTTGAGCAGTTTTAGAGCCTACTCCTGGTAGTTTGCTAAAGGCTTTATTTAATTTTTCAATCATCTCGAGTTATATATTGTTTACTAGAAGGGAAGATTAAGGCCGCCAGTCACGTTTTTCATTTTATTCTTGGAGATTTCATTGATTTTTGTAGAAGCATCATTGACAGCTACTATTATTAAATCTTCCAGCATTTCTTTGTCAGAAAAAAGTGATTCATCTATAGAGATATCGGTGACTTTGAAATCGCCATTCATTTCAACTTTTAAAGCACCTGAGGCAGCTAAACCTTCACAGCTTAGGGATTTTATTTCTCTTTGAACGGCCTCCATATCCTCCTGCATCTGTTTCGCTTTTTGCATCATTCCTGCCATTCCACCTTTAAACATTATCTGACTCCTTTATTGATTTGATAGATTTAATATCGACCTTTGAATTGAATACTTCCTGTAATTCTTTGAGGCCATCATCGCTGAGAAATTGGCTCTCTGTTTCTTTTTGTTTTCGCTCTTTCTCTAAAGACTCCTTTTGTGACAGAGAGTCACCATTAGTCTCACCAGGCTCAAAAATTAACTCTACTAAAGGATATTGCTTATGGAGTGCAATTCTTATTGATTCCTCAGTTTTAGGGGTGAGAAGATTAACAAAATCTGAACTCAATGTTAGAACGAGTGTTTGACCTGTAAGCGACTTGAATACAGTGTTTTTTACTAGCATTTTTGCAGCACCATTGAAATCAAAAGTCTTAATAATATCTTCCCATTCTTTTTGGTTTTTGATATCGAGTTGATTTGTTTCTGTTTCAGGTAATTGCGAATTTGACGAAGCAATCGAAGGTTCCTTTTCGGTTGAGGCATCAGTAATTTTTGAACTTTTATTTGGAGTTGACTTTAAATTTTTTTTTTCGGCTCCATCAAAGTCTGGATGAAAGGCAATCATTCTGAGAATTGTCATCTCAAGACCGATTTGTTCGCTAGGAGACAAACTCATATCTTTTTGGCCGTTAATTGCAATTTGGTAGTAAAGCTGGAGATCTTGAGCTGAAAAGCTATTGGCAAGATCGGCAATATCAGAGGGAAATTGTTTTTTGTCTTGTATGATTTGAGCCAAAGATATTTGATGAAAAAGCGATGTTAAATCTTTCAGAGCATTGGCTAAGTTTTCACCTTTATGAGCCAAATTCTTCACAAATGATAAAATTTGTTCAGCATCTCTTAGACTGATTAGTTTTGCGAGATTTATAATTTCATCATGATTGACTAGTCCAAGCATCTCTTTAAGATCTTTCTCCTTGACGCTTCCATTTCCATAAGAAATTGACTGATCGAGAAGACTAAGCGCATCCCTCATTGAGCCATTACCAAACTCTGCAATCTTTGAAAGAGCTTCCTCGTCAAACTCAAGTTTTTCTTCATCCATGATGAACTTAAGATGATTAAGAATTTCCTCATGAGAGAGCTTATTTAGATTGAACTGAAGGCATCTAGAAAGGACAGTGATTGGTAATTTCTTTGGATCAGTTGTAGCTAATAAAAATTTGATATGAGCAGGAGGTTCCTCTAAAGTTTTCAAAAGTGCGTTAAAGCTACTTTTTGAAAGCATATGAACTTCATCAATCAGATAAATTTTGTATAAATTCTTGGTCGGAGTGTACTGCGCATTTTCAAGAATTTCTCTCATGTGATCAACCCCAGTATTAGAGGCTGCATCTAACTCGATTAGGTCAACTGATTGACCTTTGTCAATTTCTAGGCAGGTCGGGCATTTTCCACATGGAGTAGAGCTTACACCTTCCTCGCAGTTAACAGATTTTGCAAAAATTCTAGCAATTGTTGTCTTACCAACACCCCTAGTTCCCGTAAAAAGAAATCCGTGATGAAGATTGTTATTATCTAATGCATTAACAAGGGTTCTGATGGTATGAGTTTGTCCTACGAGCTCTTTGAAATTATGAGGTCTATATTTTCTTGCTAAAACTTCGTAGTGTTCACTCATCAGTCATTATGTTATTTTAGAAAGGTAGTGCCGAGAATAGAATCCAACACATAAAAAAATTATTACCGTTGCTCCCTTCCAGGCCTGGCGGGGTTCATAACTATTTATTGTCGGTTTACCCTCGACACTACCCAAGATTTTACTTGAAATGATTATTCTTATTATTCAATATTAAATGATTCGTTGGTATTTTTTAGGATTTTAAAGATTGATATTGATCATATACTTCGGACCAAATTGGCCCTGCAAATCCATCTGAAATTTGAATGCCATCAATAATGGTTATTGGGATAATCTCTCTCGTGGAGCTTGAAATCCATACTTCGTCAGCATTCATAAGCTGCTCCTTTGTAAATGAAGATTCTTCAACATTGAAGTTGTTGATTTTTGCACATTCAATAACCTTCTCTCTGGTAATTCCTGGAAGTATATTGGGGCCCTTTGGGTGAGTATAAATGCAGTTACTTTTTACGATAAATACGTTTGAACTTGAGGCTTCAGTCACTATCCCATCACGATAAAGAATAGTTTCTTCGGCATCATTGTTTTTTGCTTCTTGAGCATAGAGAGTATTGGCTAAAAGAGATGTCGCTTTTGTATTACTTTTAAGCCACCTAATGTCTTCTCTTGTAATTGCAGAGAGCCCATTTAGAAGCGTGCTTTTTTCTCTAGGATTGATAGCGCTTGATTGAATATACACCGTTGGCTTTAATTCACCATAAGTATGTTTTCTATTCTCATCACTGCCTCTAGAAATTTGTAAGTATATTGCTTGATTTTGGTTATTAGGGTCAAATGAGATGATCTTGTTGATTAAATCTTTCCATTCATTATTAGTGTGAGGGTTCTTAATGCTAATTGCATCTAGACCATCCTGCAGACGATTTAAGTGAGAATCTAGGCCAATGATTTTTCTGTTGTATGCTGGAAAGACTTCATAGACGCCATCCCCAAAGAGGAATCCTCTATCCATTACAGATACAAATGCTTTATCTTTTTCTATAAAGTTTCCGTTTAAATAAACCAAAATTATCTAAACATCAATTTGACTGTGTCAATCATTTTAGATACAAATCCAGCCTCCTCAGCATCTTCAAGAGCTATAAGCGGAAGTGTTGCAATATCTTCATTATTAAAGCTTATTGCAAGAGTGCCTACGCGATCACCTTGACTGATTGGGGCGATCAAATCACCCGCTAGCTCAATAGTTTGAGTTGTATACTTGAATTGATTTCTTGGAAGGGTTAAGAAGCTAGAATCTGCTACACCAACTTTCATATTCCCTTTTTTAGATTTGAAAACTGGAACTTGATGAGATATATCATTGACCGACTGAGTCTCGAAAAAACGGAAACCGTAATCAAGAAGCTTTTCTGTTTCAGCGGTTCTGATTGCAGGGCTTTGTGAGCCTAGCACAACAGAAATTAATCTCATGCCTACGCGGTTTGCACTTGTAGCAAGGCAGTAACCTGCTTTTTGAGTCCATCCCGTTTTGAGTCCATCAACAGTGCTATCAGTAAATAATAGTTTATTTCGATTGATTTGTTTAATGTTGTTGTAGGTGAATTCTTTTTGGCCATACCACTCATAAAAATCTGGAAATTCCTTAATAAGCACAGAGGATAGAAGTGCCATATCCTTTGCTGTTGTATATTGATCTTTATGCGGCAGGCCTGATGAGTTTTCAAAGCGTGTATTTGTCATTCCAATCTCTTGAGCATAGTCATTCATAAATAGGACAAACGTCCCTTCTGAGCCAGCTACATGCTCCGCTAATGCTACAGAAGCATCATTGCCAGATTGTATTATCATTCCTTTTAAAAGATCTTCAAGTCTTATCATTTTTCCAACCTCGATAAAACTTCTAGAGCCTCCAGTTTTCCATGCCTTTTCGCTTATCTTTACTTCATCATCAAGAGAGATAAACTCTTCTTTTAGGCGCTTAAAGACTACATAAGAGGTCATTATTTTTGTCAAGCTGGCTGGCGCTCTTCTCTCGTTTTCATTCTCTGAGGCAAGAATCTTGCCAGAGTTGTGATCCATAAGAATGTAGGATTTTGCAGCGATTGGAGGTGATTCTGGGATATAGAAGCGAGGTTCTTCAGCGCTTACATTTGAGAAAAGAAGCAGTATAAAAAATGTTTTTAATAAAGTAAGAATATTTGATTTCATGAAATATTTTTTGTCCAGAAAGTTTGTATTGAAGAAATAGCTTTGAATTATGTTAGTTTTAATTACAAATTGATTATAACGAGTTACTGTAAATATCTTGGACTTTTATGTTTATGAAGTGACATAATTATTCCAAAGCTAGCCATAAGCGTCATCAGAGAGGAGCCTCCATAGCTTATTAACGGTAACGGAACTCCTACAACCGGGAGAAGGCCTGAAACCATGCCTATATTTACAAAAATGTAGGTAAAAAACACAAATGTAAGGCTAGCACCTAAAAGTCTAGAGAAGTTGTCCTCACATCGAAGTGACAAGCTCATGCATCGATAAACAATAAGAGCATAAATTAGAATAAGTAACAAGAATCCAACGAAGCCCAATTCTTCAGCCAGAACTGAGAAAATGAAATCAGTAGATTGTTCTGGGACAAAATCGAGTTGAGACTGAGAGCCTCTCACGATTCCTTTTCCAGTAAATCCACCAGAACCAATTGCAATTTTTGATTGAATAATATGATAGCCTGATCCAAGAGGGTCAGACTCAGGGTTGAAAAGAGTTAAGATTCGCTTTTTTTGGTATGCAATTAACAAATAATTCCATGCAAAATAGAGTGAACTAGTCAAAATACTTGTTAAGATTAAAAGGTTTAGCCAAACATTTTTTACAAGCATCACTCTAAAGCCTGAAAAAAATAAAACATAGATACCTGAGGCCCCAATCAGCAAAGATGTACCAAGATCAGGTTGTCTTGCTATCAAAAGTACAACCACACCAATTGTAATCATTGAAAGAATGACTGGAAACGCCCTTGGCGGAAGTGTTTTTTCACTGAGGATTGCGGCTATTGTCATTGGCACTATAATTTTCATTAATTCCGATGGCTGAAATCTTACAAATCCTAAATCCAGCCATCTTTGAGCACCACCACCAGAGCTTCCAAAAAATAAAACCATGATTAATAGAATAACACCCAGAATCATAAGTAAAGGTGCTGCCCTTAGCATAATGATTGGGGGTATTTGAGCTATTACAAGCATCACAGTAGTTGCTAAACCAAGATGAATCATTTGTCTATATACAAGGTTGAGTGAGCCTCCAGAGCTACTGAATAAAATAAGAAGGCCGAATGATGATAGAAGAATTAAAAGAATAAAAAGTGGCGTGTCGATTTTGAAAAATTTATAAAAAAGAATGAGCTTTTTTATTAAAAATGAAATCATATTAATAGCAGTCCGACTTTCCTTAAATCTCCAAGAAGTAAATTGAAGCTTGAGCATGCAGAGGTATTGTTCATGCATTCTACTCCTAGGCCCATGTTAGATAGCTCCATTTGTTGTTTAGGAGAGAGAAATTTGGGAGCGTTTCCGGTTCCTATGATTAGTATATCGACTGAATCCTTAATTATTAAAGGAAATAATAATTCTTTTCCAATTTCGTTGATATCTAAACTAGAGATTTCTTTGGATAATGAGGCGGATATAAAGCAGGGGTTTTTTAATTTAACATGTGATAGAGAAACTGAGGAGTCATCTATTGAAATAATGGTATTTGTATTCGCGTTTTGCTGAGTGAATTCCATTAATTTACAGGCATATTTGGGTGTTGGATGAATATTATAACAGTGTAAAATTAGTACTGATTTATTTGGGCTTTAAATAATTAAGATGAAATCAAGATTCGCTCCTTCTCCTACAGGTTTTTTGCATATTGGCGGTGCTAGAACAGCTCTTTTTGCCTGGCTATGGGCAAAAAAAAATGAGAGTAATTTTGTTCTTAGGATTGAAGATACTGATAAGGAGCGCTCAACTCAGGCATCTGTTGATGCAATTCTAGAGGGTCTAGATTGGCTCGGCCTTGATTATGATGAAGGGCCTTTCTACCAAAGTGATCGTTTTGATAGATACAATGAAGTCATTAATGAATTAGTATCAAAAGGTCAGGCTTACTATTGTGACTGCTCAAAAGAGCGTTTAGAGTCGATGAGAGAGAGTCAAATTGCCAACAAAGAGAAACCCAAGTATGACGGCTGCTGTCGAAAAAAGTCATTAAAAAATGGCGTCATTCGATTCCTTAATCCGGATGAAGGCCATGTTAGTTTTCATGATTATGTCAAAGGCGAGGTTAGTATCTCGAACTCTGAGCTGGATGATTTAATCATTTTAAGGTCGGATGGTACGCCTACATATAACTTGACTGTCGTTGTTGATGATCACGACATGCAAATCGATTGTGTCATAAGGGGTGATGACCACATCAATAATACCCCTAAACAAATTAATCTTTATGAAGCAATGGGTTGGAATGTGCCTAAATTTGCACATGTTCCAATGATTTTGGGTTCAGATGGCTCACGTTTATCAAAAAGACATGGCGCATTGAATCTTCTATCCTATAGAGACGAAGGGTTTTTGCCAGACGCATTATTAAACTATCTGGTCAGGCTTGGATGGTCAAATGGTGACCAGGAAATATTCTCAATTGAAGAGATGATTAAGCTTTTTGAGCTCAAAAATATTAATAATTCGCCTGCAAGCTTTAACCAAGAAAAGCTTGAATGGATGAATCAAAGCTACATTAAAACGATTTCATTAGGCAAACTTACTGAGCACTTGAATTGGCATCTTGATAGACTAAATATTAACTTAGACAATGGACCTGAAATAAATCAGCTCATTGAATTTCTAAGGGAGAGATCAAAGTCCTTGGTTGACTTGGCTCAAAGCTGCATTATGTTCTATAAAGATTTTGAAGCTTTCGATGAAGCTCAAGCCAATAAAACTTTTAAAGCAGGATCAAAAGAAGTTTTGCAAGATTTAGTGAGTCAGCTTAGTAAAGTTAATGATTGGAATTCTAACAATATTCATTCCGTTATCGAATTGATCTGTGAAGAGAGGAATATTGGTTTTGGCAAGGTTGGTCAGCCATTTAGGCTTGCACTTAGCGGTGATGGAAAGGCTGGGAGTATAGATAAAAGCGCTCAATTTGTCGGAAAAGAGAGAACTTTGTCGCGATTGGAAATGGCTATAGATTGGATAAATAGTCAACATAATTGAATTAATTGACATAATTCCAGTGCTCACAAATTTTTTCCAAATATTTTTATTAATTTCACCAGTATTTCTTCTGATTATATTGGGAAATCTTCTTAGAAGGATTGGAGTGCCGGATGTCTCCTTTTGGGACGTAAACGATAAGCTATGTTACTGGGTGTTAATTCCCGCTCTTTTATTCCACTTTATCTCTCAAGTTAGCTTATCTTCAGAAATGCTTTACATATATTCAGTAATTATATTGACTGGTTTTGTGGTTACGTTCAGTTCTTCGATTATTATAGGAAAATTATTGGGCTACTCTCCTGAAGTCTGGACTTCAATTCTCCAGGGCTCGATGAGGCAGAATGCTTTTATTGCGCTTGCTATTGCTGGAAGCTTTTTCGGAGCTGAAGGTTTAAAAATTGCCTCATTATTTATGTTTATATATGTTCCTACTATTAATGTCATTGTCATATCAACAATGGTGATGAGTCTTAAAAATACTAATCAAAAAGATTCGAAAAAAGATATATCAAACGTATTTATTGAAATCTCAAAGAATCCATTTATTTTGGCAATGATTGCTGGACTAATATTCTCATTATTTCCTTCTCAAAAAATTAGTGTTCTTATTGATACGACTGAGCTACTAGGTTCAGCTGCTCTTCCAATAATGCTTTTGACTATCGGAGCTAAGATTAAAGTTAGAGACCTAACTTTAAAAGTATTGCCTATCATTATCTCAAACACCCTTAAATTAATTATTCTTCCAGTTGTTGCATACTTCGTTGCAAGTTATTTTAATTTGAGTCAAACTGAGGTGATTGTTGCTGTTATTTTTGCTTCAGTGCCAACTGCTGCTATGTCATACTCTTTAGCCTTGCAGTTTAATGCGGATCATCAATTGATGAGAGCTATTCTGACAACCCAAGTTGCTCTATCATTCATAACAATTCCTCTGCTCCTTGCTTTTGTTACATAAAAGTAATTAGTGAGCTTATAGAAATATCTTCATAAAAAAACAGAATTCTTGAAAAGAAGTGTTATAATTATGTTCAGAGTTAATTCAACTCTAATAAAACATTCCATTATTTAGTACATGAACGACAAAATTAAAGTAGTCAGTGATTCCTCTTTTGAGGATGATGTTATAAATTCCTCACAACCTGTTTTAGTAGATTTTTGGGCTGAATGGTGCGGCCCTTGTAAGGCTTTGGCCCCTATTCTTGATGAAATTGCCGATGAGTATGAGGGAAAAATCACCATTGCAAAAGTCAATGTTGATGAAAATGTCCAATTGCCCCCAAAATATGGAATCAGGGGAATACCTACTATGCTTTTGTTTAAAGATGGAGCAGTTCAAGCAACAAAAGTTGGTGCGCTATCAAAAGCTAACCTTAATGCTTTTTTAGATTCTAATATTTAACTTACTAACATTATTTAATAACTAATAACTAATAACTAAATTAAATTCACCCTCAATTCAAACATATATATCTATTGTTTGCTTCAATATTTGGTTTAACCCAAATCTCATTAAATAAAATAAAACCTTTATGAAACTTTCAGAATTAAAAATTAAAACGCCTGCAGACCTACTTGACCTTGCTCAGTCTCTGGGTATTGAAAATATCTCAAGAGCAAAAAAACAAACACTCATCTTCGCAATTCTTAAGCACAAAGCAGAGAATGAAGAGGAGGTTTTTGGTGATGGTGTTTTAGATATATTGCAAGAGGGTTATGGGTTTTTGAGATCTTCAAACGATTCTTATGTTTCTGGACCGGATGATATTTATGTTTCTCCAAACCAAATTAGAAGGTTTAATTTATCAACTGGAGATCTTGTTACTGGGAAAATTCGTGCTCCAAAAAAAGGTGAAAAATACTTTGCACTTATAAAGGTCTCAGAGGTCAATGGAGATGCCCCAGAAAATATAAGGAATCGTATTCCATTTTCTTCATTAACTCCGCTGCATCCTAACCAAAGACTTGGTCTTGAGCTTGGAAATGGAGGAACTGAAGACATCACAGCTAGAGTGATAGATTTAGTTGCACCATTTGGTAAAGGACAAAGAGGGCTTCTTGTTGCCCCTCCAAAAGCTGGAAAAACTATGATTATGCAGAATATCGCTTCTTCAATTTCTGTGAATCATCCCGAGTGTGAGCTCATTGTTCTTTTAATTGATGAAAGGCCAGAAGAAGTGACTGAAATGGAAAGAACAGTTAGGGGTGAAGTTATCTCATCAACCTTTGATGAGCCAGCTAAAAGACATGTCCAGGTGGCTGAAATTGTAATCGAAAAGGCTAAAAGACGGGCTGAGCAGGGCAAAGATGTAATTATTTTGCTTGACTCAATTACCCGTTTAGCAAGAGCCTACAACACTGTTGCACCATCCTCAGGAAAGGTTTTAACTGGAGGTGTTGATGCTAATGCACTTCAAAGGCCAAAACGCTTCTTTGGTGCGGCGCGCAATATTGAAAATGGTGGCAGCATTACAATTATTTCAACAGCTTTAATTGAAACAGAATCCAAGATGGATGAGGTCATTTACCAAGAATTTAAG
>LUMG01000016.1_pt1 | contig 32693 bp, 25 predicted proteins | sample 729691 | NCBI WGS metagenome assembly LUMG01 (sample SAMN03860269, study PRJNA289734) | marine metagenome | biome: seawater column; feature: ocean; material: water; isolation source: Red Sea water column Station 34 - depth 50m | place: Saudi Arabia: Red Sea | collected 2011-10-15 | depth 50 m
TATCAAGATAAAGGCTTTTTAAAGCGCTGCCTTGAAATAGTATAAAAATAACTTAGTGTTTTTTTTATTTATGGTCAACGCAAATTTAAGAGGTGAATTATGCTTGAAAAAAAACAAATTGGACAATCCACTCAAAGTATCTGGAGTGGGGAGCAGGAGCATGAACTTTATGAACGCTCAACACAGGTTCCTGTTGTTCATAGCGTCTCATTTGGTTACAGAGATATTGATACGTGGCAGAAAGTTGCTCTTGGAGAGACTGAAGGTCATATCTATTCAAGAAATACCAACCCAACTGTTCGAGCATTTGAAGATAAAGTCAAAGAGCTTGAGCATGCTGAAGCTGCAACTAGCTTTGCTTCTGGGATGGCTGCCATTAGCAATACCCTAGCTACATTTTTAAAGCCTGGAGACCGAGTCGTCTCAATAAAAGATAGTTATGGAGGAACTAATGTCATATTTAATGAGTTCTTACCTCCACTCAATATTGATGTTAGTCTTTGTGAAACAGGAGACTATGATCAGCTAGAAACTGAAATAGCGAAAGGCTGTAAACTGCTTTATCTAGAAACACCAACAAATCCAACTATTAAAATAACTGACATTAAGAAGCTCAGTGCTGCTGCTAAAAAAGTAGGAGCATTGGTAGTAGTTGACAATACCTTTGCTACCCCAATCAATCAAAATCCACTATTACTCGGAGCCGATATTACTCTTCATTCCGCCTCAAAGTACCTTGGAGGACATGCTGATGCACTTGGCGGTGTTATATGCGGAAACAAAGATTTAGTCAACAAGGTTTATCATTATCGTGAAATTAATGGAGCAACCCTCGCACCAATGGATGCTTATAGCCTTCTAAGGGGAATGAAGACATTGAAACTTCGAGTTGAAAGACAAAATGAAAATGCTCTTAAAGTTGCAGAATACCTAGAAAAGCATCCGTTAGTTGAACAGGTTAACTATCCCGGGCTAAAATCTCATCCAGGCCATGAAATTGCATCAAAACAAATGAACGGTGGGTATGGCGGAATGCTAAGCTTTTCTATTAAAGGCGGCCTGGAAGCGATTAAAGTTTTTCTACCAAAACTCAAATATGCACACATGGCAGCCAATTTAGGTTGTGTTGAGACAGTTGTTGGGCCGCCGTTAACAACAAGTCATGTCGAATGTAGCCCTGAAGAGAGAAAAGCTGCTGGCATTCCAGAAGGTTTAGTCAGGTATTCAACTGGCATTGAGGATGTGGAAGACCTGATAGCGGATTTAAATCAAGCATTTGCTTATATTTCATAGAAAGGAGAACTAATGAAAAAGGAGAGAAGAAGATTCAGCAAAGAGGAGTATGTTGAGAGACAATCAAAGGTTCGTAAGTCGATGAATGATTCGAATGTAGAGGTCTTGATAGTTTACGATCCTGCCAATATGTTTTGGCTGACAGGGTATGACGGTTGGTCGTTTTATGTTCATCAGTGTGTCGTTATAACAACAAGTGGAGAGCTTTTTTGGTATGGAAGAGGAATTGATGCTAAAGGCGCGGAACTCACTACAGATCTTGATTTAAACAATATCATTGCATATCCTGACGACTATGTCATGACTCCTGACAAACACCCTATGGAGCATCTGGCAGGCGTCTTTAAAGATAAAGGATTAAGCAATAAAAAAATTGGCCTAGAGAAAGACAACTATTACTTCTCAGCAAGAGCTGCTGAATCCTTATATAGTTCGCTCCCTGAAGCACAGTTTAGCGATCAAACAGGTCTCGTTAATTGGCAAAGAGCAGTCAAGTCAGATACTGAAATTACTTACATGAAAAGGGCTGGTAAGGTCATTGAAGGTGTCTATGAAAGAGTGATGGAGGTCGCTGAACCCGGGATGAGAAAAAATCAATTGGTAGCTGAAATATACCATGCAGGTGCAAGTGGTCATGAAGGCCATTATGGTGATTACGCTTCCTTTGTGCCTTTGATTGGTGCAGGTGAGGAGGCGGCGGCATGTCACATGACTTGGAATGATGAGCCCTTAAAGAATAACGAAGGTATGTTTCTTGAGCTGGGTGGAGCTTATGCTAGATACCATTGCCCCTGCTCAAGAACTTTGTTTTTAGGCTCGCCTCCGAAAGAATATCTTGACATTGAAAAAGTAATCAATGAGTGTATACAGAATGCAATAGAAATGTTCAAACCCGGAAATACTTGCGCTCAAATTTCAGATAATTTCACTGCTACCCTTAAAAAGTATGGCTATGAAAAAAATAATAGATGCGGCTATCCTATTGGTTGTAGTTACCCTCCAGACTGGGGTGAGAGAACAATGAGCCTTAGAGGAACAGATCAAACAGTACTTGAGGAAAATATGACCTTCCACTTCATGCCAGCAATCTGGTTTGATGATTGGGGATTTGAAATGACTGAAAGTATTCGCGTTGGTAAAAATGGTGGTGAGTGCTTATCCCATGTTCCAAGAAAACTATTGGTCAAATAACAGTTTGGCTATTTTTTTGCTAGGTCTGATTGCTTGATTAAGCTTGCAGGCACTTTATCTGTATGCTTTATACAGTCCAATACAGCGTAGCTGAAATAACGCCTAAGACCGATATCTGCATTTAAAACTCTTTTAATAAAATCTTGATAACCAACGACATCTTTTACAAGGACTCTCAAGATGTAATCCAAGCTTCCTCCAATTGACCAACAGGATAAAACTTCATCAAAATCCATTATCGCTTCTTCAAATCGAGCAAACTCACCCTGCTTGTGACTCTCTAATTCGACTTCTGTAATAACAAGATGGAAGTTACTTAGAAATGAAGACGATAGATTTGCTCCATAACTTTCTATGATCCCTGCCTCTTCAAGCCTTTGAAGTCTGTCCCAGGAAGGAGTCAGCGATAAATTGAGTTTATCGGCAAGCGCTGTTTTAGTAATCCTGCCTTCTTCTTGAAGAATGGATAAAATCTGGATGTCTCTTTCATCTAACTTGTGCATAGCTATATTATCACTTTATTTATTTATTAAATATTCAAAAAAATTCACTCATGTTTGAATTTTTAATAATAATCAGTGATTTATAAGCCTAAAAAGGCTTTAGCTATTCAAATTTTCTATCGTTTTTTTAATTTGATCAAAGGTAGCTTGATTTGATGTCAACACAGGCTTTCCGATAGCCTGTTCAATATCTGGAATAATTTCTGCAGACCTCATTGCAGTGCATGAAATGAAGATCGCATCAGCATCTTCATGGATTGCTGCTTTGGCAGCATTAATTATCTCATCGGCTGGGAGCATTGCAACGTCTCTGTCATCACTCATATCCATATACATTGAAGAAACAATCTCCACGTCATTCTTTTGAAGATAATCTCTTAATAACGATGATACTTCTTCGCTGTAAGGGGTTAAAACACTAACTTTTTTAAAGCCTCTCTCCTTAAAATTAGCAACAACTGCCTGAGACGTAGAAAGGACATGGGCTGTTGGCTTACTCTCATTTATTGCATTTTCTATTGCATCATCGCCCACTATTGATGAGGATGAAGTGCAGTTAAATACAACCATGTCAAGATCATAACCTGGAAGGATACCTGCTGATGCCTCTGTTAAATCATTCCCAATAGCAGCCAATGACTCTGGGGTCATTGGATTGGCAAAATGAATTCGATTGAAGTAGAAGTCAAAATCAGGTTTTTGCTCTGAATACATTCTTACAAAATCCCGCTCAAACGTAAAGTCAGTATTTAATACAATCAAACCAACTGAAGGTCTTTCATTGCTGGCATGAAGAACTTTCGAAAGATCATATTTGTGAGATTCAATAGTCATCGTATTTAGCTTTGAATGGTTTTAGAAAATAAATGCATAACCACCACGCCAGAAATAATTAAAGCCATTCCAATGATAGATCCTAGATCTGGCATTTCTTTGTAGACTAATGCCCCAATAATAGCAACCAAGACTATTCCAAGACCCGACCAAACAGCATACACAACGCCCAAAGGCAAGTCTCTTAAAGCCAAAGTCATTAGCCAAAAAGACATCGCATAAAAAATAATTAAAAATGTAGTAGGGACAAGCTTAGTAAATTCTTCAGTTGCTTTAAGAAGGCTGGTTCCTGCAACTTCAGCAGCAATGGCTAACGCAAGATAGAAATAACTCATAATAGTCAAGCATATGCTTTAAATAAGGCACAGTATAACCTTAAGGAACAACTGATTAGAAAATAATTTAATCAACCCCTAAATTGCTGATGCATTAAAGAGTTTCTACTTAGAATTGAAGTTGGCCTATAAGCCGGGTTCTGTTTGGTCTAGACCATGATAGCCATTCATCTACGAGACTTGTTGCCAAGAATCTTAAGCACTCTACCCGAAGACAACGCGAGCAGCGCCAATGCCTTCCTATTTGAGCTTGCTCCAAGTGGGGTTTACCATGCCAAACTTATCACTAAGTTCGCGGTGAGCTCTTACCTCACCATTTCACCCTTACCTACAAAGCAGGCGGTTTATTTTCTGCTGCACTTTCCGTCGCATCACTGCGCCTAGTCGTTAACTAGCACTTTGCTCTTTGGAGCCCGGACTTTCCTCCCAATGCAATTGCATCCAGCGACTATCCAGCCAACTTCAGTGAGAATTATACGCTATGAACTATCCCTTAAATGTCAAGGGAATATTGTTGAGTGTTTTATGGATGTTCTCCCCATCGGTATCAACAGCAACGGTCACCGGCATATCTTTGACTTCCATTTCGTAGATTGCCTCCATACCCATCTCTTCAAAGGCTATAACCTTTGCTTTTTTAATTGATTTAGAAATCAAATAGGCAGCGCCACCAACCGCTATCAAATAACTTGCTTTATGTTTTCTGATGCTTTCTACTGTCGCCTTACCACGCTCAGCCTTGCCAATCATTCCAAGAAGCCCAGTATTTTCAAGAATCAGATCGGTAAATTTATCCATTCGGGTAGCAGTTGTTGGTCCTGCAGGTCCAATTACCTCATCTCGAACGGCATCGACAGGTCCGACATAATAAATAAATTTATTTTCAAAATCAACGCCCTCTGGCAGGCCTTCACCACTCTCAATCATTAATTTAAGACGCTTATGTGCTGCATCTCTTCCAGTAATAATGGTTCCAGATAACAGAAGTGTATCGCCTATATTCCACTTATCCATTTGCGCTTGCGTTAGACTATCTAAGTCAACCTTTATGTATTTAGAAACATCCATCTCCAGATCTGGATAAAGACTTAAATCAATTTCAGGCAATTCAGCAACTCCAGATCCATCCAACGAGAAGTGGACATGTCTAGTTGAAGCGCAATTTGGAATCATTGCAACAGGAAGAGAAGCCGCGTGAGTAGGATAATCATTGATCTTTACATCTAAAACCGTTGTGAGGCCGCCAAGACCTTGTGCGCCTATTCCTAGGGCATTAATCTTTTCAAATAAATCAATCCTGAGTTTCTCAATGTCACTTTGATTCTTTTTGGCTTTAATGTCATTGATATCAATTGTCTCCATCAAAGAGGCCTTAGCCATTGACATTGCTTTTTCAGCAGTACCTCCAACACCAATCCCAATCATACCTGGTGGGCACCAGCCTGCTCCCATGGTTGGGATAGTCCTTAAAACCCAATCGGTAAGATTATCATCAGGATTGAGAACTGTAAATTTCGATTTATTTTCTGAGCCTCCTCCTTTTGCAGCAACCGTAATTTCTAGCTTATCACCTTTCACTAACTTAGTATGGATAACTGCAGGTGTGTTGTCTTGAGTATTACTTCTAGAGAACAAAGGGTCACTAACAATTGATGCTCTGAGACGATTATCAGGCTCGTTGTATGCTCTCCTTACCCCTTCATTAATCATATCTTCTAAAGATAGATCAGATTCCCATTCTATATTCATCCCTACTTCTACAAAGACATTCACAATACCTGTGTCTTGGCAGATCGGTCTTTTCCCAAGAGCGCACATTTTAGAATTGATTAAAATCTGCTCTATCGCATTTTTAGCACTCTGGTTTGTTTCTCTTTGATAAGCTGAAACCATTGCATTGATAAAATCAGGGGAGTGATAATAGGAAATATATTGCAATGCAGAGTGAATACTTTCAATTAAATGGTCTTGCTTAATAATCATATTTATTTAGGCTTTGGTATTGTCTAAAGGGGGCATTCAGGTTATATTATAACCTCTAAACATTTTATTTTTTTTGCTAGGAACCCCTTATGTTCAATTTATTCACAGGACAAAATCTATCTGTTGACCTTGGCACAGCAAATACACTTATCTATATGGACGGTAAAGTTGTCCTCAATGAGCCCTCTGTAGTAGCACTTAGGCATGAAAAAGGCGCCTCAGAGTCCTCAGTCATAGCAGTGGGTCAGGAGGCAAAGAATATGCTTGGAAGAACCCCTGGAGCTATTGAAGCCATTAGGCCGATGAAAGATGGCGTAATTGCAGATTTTAAGGTTACTGAAAAAATGCTTCAGTTTTTCATGAAAAAAGTATTGAAGTCAGGCTTTTTTTCGCCAAGCCCAAAAGTTCTGATTTGTGTCCCTTGTGGTGCCACACAAGTTGAAAGGCGAGCCATTAAAGAGAGTGCTGTTGGCGCTGGAGCAAGAGACGTTTACCTAATTGAAGAGCCAATGGCAGCCGCTCTTGGTGCTGGAATGGCTATTGAAGAGGCGTCAGGCGCTATGGTTCTTGATATCGGTGGCGGAACCTCTGAGATTGCTATTCTCTCACTCAACGGTATTGTTTATTCCGACTCACTGAGGGTTGGTGGAGACGTATTTGATGACACTATTGTAAAATTTGTTAGAAGAGTCCACGGAATTATCATTGGTGAGGCGACAGCAGAACAGATTAAAGAGGAAGTTGGAAGCGCTTTTGAATCCAAAATTATAAGAAAGAATGAATTTAGAGGAAGAGCTGTCTCTACTGGACTACCAGTAAGCTTTGAAGTGACCAACTCGGAAATACTAGAGGCTTTGAGCGAACCCTTAGGAATGATTATCAGCGCACTTAGAACAGCGCTAGAACAAACCCCTCCTGAACTTTCTTCAGACATTGCTCAGAACGGACTTGTCATTACTGGTGGTGGTGCTCTATTAGAAGGACTTGATAAACTGGTTCATAATCAAACTAATTTACCTGTCACTATTGCTGATGATCCTCTGACGTGTGTTGCAAGAGGCGGCGGTATAGCATTGGAAATGATTAATCAGCATGATATGGGGTTCTTGGCAGCAGAGTGACTCTTATTAAGTCGAGATCTTTATAATGCGACTTTTAAAACTTTTTGTTCCCATATTTCTTTCGATTATTCTTATAGTTTTAGATGCTCGCTTCTCTTACCTTGATAGCTTTAAGCGGTTCACTTTAACCTTACTAAGCCCAATTTATTTGGTTGTTGATTTGCCAAGTCAAGTTATTGATTGGGTTAATGATAAAGGCTCTGAAAATGAATTACTCGTTAGTGAAAATGACTATCTCGAGGGTCAGCTAATTGAGCTTAAAGCAAAACTTCAAACCTATAACAACTTAACATTAGAAAATCAAAAATTATCTAATCTGCTTGAATCAAGCTACCTCATACCAGATCATGATGTAATTCTAGCAAGAATCAAATCAATCTCTCAGTCAAGACTTTCAAGAAAAATTGTTATAAACAAAGGCTTCAATGATGGTGTCAAATTATCGGATTTAATCATTGGTTCAGATGGAGTTGTAGGTCAGGTGACAGAAGTAACTCCAATGTACACAACGGTTCGACTTCTTTCTGACCCTACACAATACATACCAGTAAAAAATGCTAGAAACGGCATTAGAGGAGTCACTAAAGGGCTTGCATCAAATGAGAGAGGAATGACTCTCAAGTATATCCCCCTTGATTCTGATATTAAATTAGGCGATATCTTTGTTACAAGTGGGATTGGAAATTCTTATCCAACTGGCTATTCTGTCGGAAGAGTTAGTTCAATTGACGAAGAGCAAGAGCCATCCTTCATGACCATTTTTCTCGAGCCAATGCAAAATATGAATAGTTTAGAATTAGTGCTTATTGTCAAGGAGAAAAATGATTAACCAGTCTCAATTTGTTCTTCTTATTAAAATCACCATTCTTGCATTTATTGTTGGAGCAATTAACTTGCCCCATTTGATCGAATTAATTTCACCATTTTGGCTATTACTATTCTTTGTTTACTGGCTAATTTACTCTAATAGTGAAGGCATCTATAGATTTGCTTTTATTCTTGGCATTCTTCTTGACGTTTTTCAAGGAGGCATTCTTGGGCAAAATGCACTGGCACTTGTTATCAGTTCTGCATTTATTTTGAGTGTTAAAAAATCATTTTTCGTATCAAACCTTACAACCCAGCAAGTCTACATATTCATTACTTCTCTGATTTATCTTGCATTATTTTTAATGACTCACATCGCTGTTCAAGGAATTCAAATACAATGGCTTGTTGTTTTGACTCCATTTACAGGTGCTATTCTCTGGCCAGCAGTTCGCTTCTTACTTGCAAAACTTAAGCAATAGATTATTACTATATGGATAAGATTGGGAATCTAAAGCGAGAGAAAAAAGTATTCAAGTCCAGAGTAGTTTTTTCAGTAGTTGTAATGCTGGCAATGACCTTGATTCTCACTTTAAGACTCTTCAATCTTCAGATTACTCAGCATGAATACTATGTAGAAGAGGCTCTTGGAAATCAAATGCAAAATCTTCCAATTACTCCAATAAGGGGTGATATTTTAGATCGCAATGGAAGAGTATTGGCAACGAATGAGTTTTCTTATAGACTCACTATTACGCCTGAAAAAGTAACAAACTTAGACGACACACTCATTGAATTAGAAAGCAATGAATACATTGACACTAAAGATATAGAAAGATTTAAGAAGAACTTATCTCGCTATAAAAAATTTCATAATATCCCAATTAAGTTTAATCTTTCAGAATCTTTAGCCTCCTCATTTTTAGTCAACAACCAATTGCCAGGAGTTGAGGTCGAGCCCTACTTTCATCGTGTATACCCTTATGGTAAATCAAGCTCGCATCTGATTGGCTATGTTGCCTCAATGAACAAAGAAGAAAAAAATAGATACGACAAGAAAAATTACGCAGGGACTACTTTTGTAGGAAAGATTGGTATTGAAAAACAATATGAAAATTTACTCCACGGACAATCTGGCGTCAAACAAATTGAGAGAAATGTTGCTGGAAGAGTTGTTGACTCAAAGGTCATTATTCCTTCAATTCCTGGTGAAGATGTTTACTTAAATATTGATATTGATCTTCAAATGAAGGCAGAGTCACTTCTCGGAGAGAATAGAGGAGTTATAGCGCTTATAGATGTCAATGATGGTTCCGTTTTAACTCTTGTAAGCACCCCATCCTTTGATCCTAATTGGTTTGTAAACGGTATTTCGATTAATCGCTATGAAGAGCTGAAAAATGATTCTAACTTGCCACTTTTTGATCGAAGCACTAAGGGACTTTATCCACCCGGCTCAACAATCAAACCAATGGTAGCTCTTGCTGGACTTGAAGAAAAAAACATAACTGTAAAGCATTCAACTTTTTGTCCAGGTTTTTATAAGCTGACAGACTATTCAAGAAAGTTTAACGATTGGAAGAGGACGGGGCATGGTACAGTGGATACGATTGAGGCAATTGCACAATCATGTGACGTATTTTTTTATGATTTAGCCTACAAAATGGGGATTGATGAAATTCACAATAGCCTTTCATACTTTCAGTTTGGTGAGAAAACAGGTTTAGACCTTCCTGGAGAATTAGGCGGCATTCTTCCTTCAAGAGAATGGAAAAAAATAAATAAAGATGAACCTTGGTATCGGGGTGAGACACTTATTACAGGAATCGGCCAGGGCTTCATGACTGCGAGCCCAATACAACTAGCTCTAGCTACAGGTGCAATAGCGAATAAAGGTAATCTCCACACTCCAAGAGTTTTGATGCACGCTCAATCTAAAGATGGTGAGTCTTATTTTGAGTCACAGACTCAGTCAAAACAGATTCCTATTAAAAATATTGATAACTGGGAGCTCATTATTCAGGCAATGAAGCAGACAATTTATGGAAAGTATGGCACGGCAAAAAGATTAAACAATAAACTTAACTATACACTAGCTGGAAAAACTGGAACAGCGCAGGTATTTGGCCTAGACCCTGAAGAAGAATATATTGCTGAGAATATTGATGAAAAACTCAGAGATCATGCCCTTTTTACTGCTTTTGCACCAATAGAAAACCCTCAAGTTGCCATTGCAATAATTGTTGAGAATGCAGGCAGTGGAAGCTCAAAAGCGGCACCTCTTGCGAGAGAGCTTCTTGACGAATATTTTTCAAAATACCTAATAGTTCCAGATAAGAGCTAGCAACTTAATTTTCAGACTTGAGAGGCTAAAAAGTTCTCTCTAAAGCTATCAAATGAGTTCAATTTCAAAGCTTCTCTGATTTTCCTCATCAACTCCTGATAGTAGAAAAGATTATGAAACGTATTTAGTCTAGAACCTAAAATTTCGTTTGTTTTTTGAAGGTGATGAAGGTAGGACCTAGAATAATTTTTACAAGTATTACAGCCACAATTTGGATCCAGTGGGCTTGTATCTGATTTGTATTTTGCATTACGAATTTTTACAACCCCAGTTGATGTAAATAAATAGCCATTTCTCGCATTTCTAGAAGGCATGACACAGTCAAACATATCAACACCCATCGCTACTCCTTCAACTAAATCTAGAGGAGTTCCAACACCCATCAGATACCTGGGTTTATCTGCTGGCATGTTTTCAGGCAAAAAATCCAAGATCCTCATCATTTCTTCTTTGGGTTCTCCAACTGAAAGCCCTCCTATTGCATAACCATCAAAATCCATCTCTATAAGTGACTCAGCTGACTGAAGCCTTAAATCTTTGTACATTCCACCTTGAATGATGCCAAAGAGAGCATTTTTATTCTTGAGTTTTTGGTGCTCTATTAAAGAACGTTTCGCCCATCTCAGTGACAACTGCATTGACTTATCCACTTCACTTTTATCAGCAGGATAAGCAGTGCAATCATCAAATATCATGACGATGTCTGACCCTAATTTTTTTTGGATTTGCATTGACTCTTCAGGACCCATAAAAATCGATGAGCCATCTTTTGGTGAACGAAACGAAACACCCTTCTCAGTAATTTTTCTCATTTTTCCAAGGCTGAAAACTTGAAAACCACCAGAGTCAGTTAAGATTGGACCTGGCCAATTCATAAAGTCATGAAGATCTCCATGCGCTTCGATGACATCAGTGGACGGAGTTATTGATAAATGAAAAGTATTACCTAGAATGATTTCAGCACCTAGCCCTCTCACCTCTTCTACAGTCATCGCTTTCACAGTGCCGTAGGTTCCAACTGGCATAAAGGCTGGCGTATTGACTACTCCTCTGTCAAATTTGAGTTTCCCTAAGCGAGCCTTCCCATTTGTATTTAAGAGTTCAAACTTCATAAAAGAATTTAATTGTTAAATTTAAAAGGCTTGATTAATTTGATCAAGATTAAAGCCTCTTGATTGTAAAAACCTTTTTTGTTTTGCCATCTCTTTGTAATCTAGTGCAGATGCATCTCCAAACTTTCTTTGTCTTATTTCTTTGGCCAACTTAAACCAATCAAATATTGATAAATCAAAGGTATCTATGCCTCTCATTTTGAGCTCTGATGCAATTTTAACTGGGCCTTTGCCTTGATTAAATCGCATAAGAATAAAACCTTCTGAAAATCGATCATCACTTTGGTAATTTTGCTGAACTAATTTTGATATTGAACTATTAACATCAACAATATCAAAACCTTTTGCTTGAAGTTTTTGAGAAAGCTCTAATTTAGAGTGCTCCCGCCTCATTAACATTTTCAATGCAGAGGAATAACACTTACTCTCCTGTGTCAGATTCGTCATGATCGCTACTCATTAATTTTTCACGAATTTTTTCCTCTAGTGCTTGACTCATATCTGAATTCTCTTTTAAGAACTCCCTTGCATTATCTTTGCCTTGACCAATCCTCTCACCATCAACGCTATACCAGGCACCTGCTTTTTCAACAAATCCCAGCTCTACCCCTAAATCAATAATCTCACTCTCTCTAGAAATACCTTGATTGTATAAAATTTGGAATTCAGCTTTTTTGAAGGGGGGCGCAACTTTATTTTTTAAAACCTTTACACGGGTCTCGTTACCAAGAATTTCATCACCTTTCTTAATTGAGCCAATTCTGCGAATATCCAATCGAACAGAAGCATAAAATTTAAGAGCATTACCTCCAGTCGTTGTTTCTGGATTACCAAACATGACTCCAATTTTCATACGAAGTTGATTAATAAAAATAACCATCGTATTCGTTCTCTTAATATTCGATGTAAGCTTTCTTAACGCTTGAGACATTAATCTAGCTTGTAATCCCATATGAGAGGCCCCCATTTCACCTTCTATTTCGGCCTTTGGTGTCAGTGCTGCAACTGAGTCAACCACTACAATATCCACGCTACCAGAGCGAACAAGCATGTCAGTAATCTCCAAGGCTTGCTCTCCAGTATCAGGCTGAGAAATTAGAAGATCATCAGTATTCACACCTAGTTTTCTAGCATAGGCAGGATCCAAAGCGTGTTCAGCATCAATGAAAGCCGCAGTTCCTCCAAGTTTTTGCATTTCTGCAATCACATGGAGAGTCATGGTAGTTTTTCCAGAGGACTCAGGACCATATATCTCAATCACCCTTCCTTTAGGGAGACCTCCTATCCCTAGAGCTATATCTAGGCTTAAACTTCCCGTTGAAACAGCCTCGATATCAGTTCTTGCTTCTTCCTCACCAAGAAACATAACTGATCCTTTTCCAAATTGTTTTTCAATTTGTCCAAGGGCAACTTTTAGTGCTTGTTTTTTCTGCTCATCCACTCCGCTCTCCCGCGTAAAATAATAATAAATTTATTGACATTTATTATAATGGCTTTCACCCAAAAAGATACAGAATGTATGGCTCTCGCACTTAAACTTTCCAAGCTTGGTCAAGTGAGTGTGGGTGCTAATCCTATGGTTGGGTGTGTGATAACAAAAGACGATAAAATTATTGCAAAAGACTTTCATCATAAATATGGCCAAGAACACGCTGAAATAAATGCTCTGAATCAAATCAATCATAAAGCTAAAAATTGCAAATTATATGTCACTCTTGAACCCTGCTCTCACCATGGGAAAACGCCACCATGCATAAATGCAATAATTGGCGCAGGCATCAAAAAAGTTTATGTTGCAACTCTTGATCCAAATCCTTTAGTTTCTGGGAGTGGGGTTAAATTGCTTAAAGAGTCTGGAATTGATGTTCAAATTGGGCTTCTAGAGAATGATGCAATAGAAATAAATCGTGGCTTTATAAAGAGAATGACAACGGGATTGCCTTTTGTTACCTCAAAAATAGCAATGAGCCTTGATGGAAGAGTCGCTATGAAGAGCGGTGAAAGCAAGTGGATTACGAGTGAAGCATCAAGGGAGGATGTTCAAGTACTGAGAAGCCAAAATCAAGCAATTTTGACAGGATCAGGGACAATCTTGAACGACAACCCTTTGATGACTGTAAGAAATAAAAAGCTTAATTCTAGTCCAATCCGTGTGGTTATTGATAGCAATAATTCGATTAACGATAAATCACTCAATATTTTTTCTTCGGACTCCGAGACAATTATATTTAATAGGGACAATTCAAATATTTTAGAAAATGGAAAAATTGATTTAAAGTCAGCCTTAAAAAAACTTGGAGAGATGGGAATCAATAACCTTCTTTTAGAGGCTGGCAGTGGACTCAATGGTGCTATGATGAAATCCAATCTAATAGATGAACTCATTATTTATACTGCTCCAGTTATACTAGGTAGTGATGCTCAGGCCATGATGGAACTCCCATTCAAAAAAATGTCAGAAAAAATTTCACTAAACATAGTTGAATTAACGCAAGTAGCTAGTGATTTAAAAATCAGAGCTAGGCCTTTATGAGTGATCTAACTAACAAAAGAATTGTTCTAGGAGTTAGTGGCTCAATAGCTGCATATAAGTCACCTGAAATTGTTCGCCGTCTTCAAGATTTAGGAGCTGAAGTGAGAGTCATCGTGACCAATGGTGGAAGAGAATTTGTAAGTGAAAGATCCCTTCAAACAATTTCTAAAAATAAAGTTCATGACAACCTTTGGGATAAGGAAGCTGAGCTTGCGATGGGTCATATTGAACTCGCAAAATGGGCTGATGTAATTATCATAGCCCCAGCCTCAGCAAATACCATTGCAAAGCTTTGCCATGGAAGGGCTGATGATTTACTAACCACTGTTATTTTAGCCACAGAAGCAAAAATTATGATTGCTCCAGCAATGAATCAACAAATGTTTGCTGCAAGCGCAATGAAAGATAACCTTGAATTACTCCAAAAGCGTGGGATGGATATTATCAAACCAGGTTTTGGAGAACAAGCTTGTGGTGATGTAGGAGAAGGCAGGCTAGCAGATCCATTGGACATTGCAAAACAAGCTGCTGATCTTTTCACCTCAAGTTTACTTAGTGGAAAAAATATTTTAATTACTTTGGGTGGCACTAAGGAATCAATAGACCCTGTTCGATTTATTTCTAATCATAGTAGTGGCAAAATGGGAATGGCTCTCGCGCATGCCTGCATTCAGGCAGGTGCAAAAACCACTCTAATTGTTGGATCAATATCAGTTGATATCGAAAAAAGAGCTGAAATCATTCATGTAGTAAGCGCTGAAGATATGTACAAAGCAGTCATGAAAAAAATTAACTCACAAGATTTATTTATTAGTTGCGCTGCAGTTGCTGACTTTAAACCAAAAAAGATGAGTAAAAATAAAATCAAAAAGAATGATAGCCCTATGACAATCGAGCTTATTGAAAACAAAGATATCTTAGCAACCGTATCCCAACTAGAAAAAAAACCAATATGTATTGGGTTTGCTGCTGAAACTGAAAATCACATTGAAAATGCTAGAATCAAACTTAAGAAAAAAAAGTGTGATGCGATAATATTGAATGATGTTTCTAAGTCAGAAATTGGTCTTAACTCCAATGATAATGAAGTTCATTTCATTACCAAAAATAAAAGTGAAATAATAGAAAAAAATACCAAGCAAATTATTGCAGAAAAAATTATCAATAAATTAGCAAATTATTTTTTCAAGTCCTCATAAATGCTTATAAATCAAGGGTTCCTAGACTTACCCACAAAACTGTGGATAACTCTGGTGATATCTTCAAAATTAACCATCAATTCTGCGCTATAAAGGTAATTTCTACGGTTTTGGTTAATAATTAATCACAACAATTTTTTATATAAAAATCAATAAGTTATATTTTTTTGGTTATTCGAAAATAATTTGACTTTATTCAATTACTTGCAAACATATCTATTCGCGGATAACTTTTAAAGTTTTTCCCTTTAATGGAGGGGTTTTCAGGGCAATTAGTGTTTTATGAATTATCTGGATTAATAAAAACATTAGGCTAAAAAATATTGCAAATTTAAACTAATTTTCTGATTAATTTAATTGGTATTAAATTAATCAGAAATGTACTAAAAAAGCTTACTTTTTAAGTCATTTTTTATATTTTTTTTGTATCAAAATTAATAATTAATTTTATACATCCCATGACCAAGTTTTTCTTCAATTGAATCTAGCAATTGTCGGTCAAGAGAAACGTCGAATTCTTTCGATAATGGCATTCTTCCAGATGAACTTCCAGACTCATACTCAATAATGACAGGGCATTTTCCCTTGAATTTTTGAAGTAAATTGCACAACTCTAAATAATCATTTTTGTTTTTTTCTGATAGTTTAATGTTAAGAAACTTAGAATATTTCATCTGAACTTTGTCAACTGGTTCGATTTTATCTACTACAACTTGCCATTGCTCCCTGAAATCTTTATTAACTTTACCCGAAATAACGACTACCTCATCTATGACTAGATATTCACTAACTTGAGCTAGTTTTTGGGAAAAAACTGCAGCATTAATTTTTCTTTGTCCATCTTCAATTGTCAAACTAGCCATTTGTCCTTTTCTAGTAGTCCTATAGTCAATATCTGAAATTAGAGAAAGCACCCTAACCTCTCTATTGTTTCTAAAGACAATATCCTTTGGAAGAGAACACACAATTGATTTTAAGTGTTCTTTATACCAGTCTGTAGGGTGTCTCTCTAGGTAATACCCCATGACCTTTTTTTCAAACCTCATGATATTTTTAAAGGATAAAAATGCTCCTTTTATGTATTTTTTCTCATATTCAATATGACTATCCATATTAGCAAATAGACTACTTTGCCCCTTCATCGAGTCGTTTTGTCTTTGCTCTGCTTGCCTCACTGCATTGGGATAAGTTGCAATTAATGTTGCTCGTTTAATTCCAAATGCATCAAAAGCACCTGCATAAATTAAAGCTTCGATTGCTCTTCGGTTCAAGAATTTCTTCTCTATACGATAACAAAAATCAAAGATATCTAAATACTCTCCAGACTCATCTCGCTCTCTTACTATTTCATTAACTAAAGCTTCTCCAACTCCTTTAATAGCTCCAAGCCCATAAATAATTGTAGTGTTGTCAGTGATGGTAAATTCATACTCTGATAGGTTAATAGCTGGTGCAATAATTTTAATGCCTTTCTTTTTTGACTCCCCAACAGTAAAGGCAATACGATCAGTATCGTCCATTACTCCAGATAAAACCGCCGCCATAAATGGAGCAGGGTAATGCGCCTTCAGCCAGGCCGTTTGATAAGAGATATAAGCATAAGCAACTGAATGAGATTTATTAAACCCATACCCTGAAAACTTATCTATGAGGTCAAATATTTCATTTGCTTTATCTTCATCAATATTTTTTTTAGCAGCACCTTTAACAAAAACCTCTCGCTGCTGGGCCATCTCTTCAACCTTCTTTTTTCCCATAGCGCGGCGGAGAATATCTGCTCCACCAAGAGAATATCCTGCCATGATTTGAGCCGATTTCATGACTTGTTCTTGATACAAAAAAACGCCATTTGTTGGCTTTAATATCTCTTCAAGCATCTGGTGAGGATATCTAACCTTTGCACCATGCTTAACCTGAATATAATCATCCACCATGCCTGCATCTAGTGGACCTGGCCTATATAAAGCGAGCATTGCAACAATATCCTCAAAGCAGTCGGCTTTCAATTTTTTTAAGTAACCACGCATTCCTTCCGATTCAAGCTGAAATACTCCTGTAGTATCGCAATCTTGAAGTAGTTTAAAGACTTTTGGATCATCTAGCCTTAGACTATGAATATCAATTACATCCTTACTGAGGCCTTTCTTAGAAATTATTTTTATGGCTTTATCCATTACGGTTAAATTTGACAACCCTAAAAAGTCAAACTTAACTAAACCAACAGCCTCAACATCATCTTTATCAAACTGTGATACGATGACGTCTGACTCCTCTTCGCCTTTATAAATAGGACAGAAATCACTAATCTTGCTTGGAGCGATGACTACTCCACCCGCATGCGTACCGACATTCCTGATAATTCCTTCTAAATCCTGAGATAAGTCAATGAGTGTTGATACGCTCTCTTCAGTATCATATCTCGATTTAAGTTCTTCAGAATCCTCAAGTGCCTTGTTCAATGTCATTTTTAATTCGTTTGGAATCATTTTAGAAATTTGGTCGCTAAATCCATAAGGATGGCCCAAAACCCTGCCAACATCCCTTACTACTCCTTTAGCAGCCATAGTTCCATAAGTGATGATTTGAGAAACTTTCTCAGATCCATACTTTTGAGCTACATAAGCGATGACCTCATCACGCCTATCTGTGCAGAAATCAATATCAAAGTCAGGCATTGAAATTCGCTCAGGATTTAAAAATCGCTCGAATAGGAGATCGTGCTCTATAGGATCAACATTAGTAATGGATAGCGCCCAGGCAACCAAAGATCCTGCGCCAGAACCCCTCCCAGGGCCAACCGGTATTCCATTCTCTTTTGCCCATCTTATAAAGTCAGAGACAATTAAAAAATAGCCTGGAAAATCCATTTCCAAGATTACAGAAAGCTCAAAGCTTAATCTTTCATCATATATCTTTCGATCAACTTTTAAACCATCTAGTCTTACTTCAAGGCCTTTTTTTGATTCTTCACTAAAAAAATCAGCAATACTCATCCCATCTGGAGTAGGAAAAACTGGAAGATAATTTTTTTGGAACAGCTCAAAATGAAGATTGCATCGCTTGGCTACTTCAACAGTATTCTCTAAGACTTGAGGGTAATCTTCAAACAACAAAGACATCTCTTCTGAATTTTTGAGAAATTGGTCATTACTAAAATTCTTGACTCTTCTGGCATCATCCAATAAACCCCCTTCAGCAATACAAATTCTTGCTTCATGAGCCTCGTAGTCACTCTTTTTTAAAAACTGAACATCGTTTGTAGCAACGATTGGGACTTGCAGCTCAACACCTAAATCAATGAAGTGGTTAAGCATGCTTTCATCTAAATTTCTATCAGTTCTCTGAACCCCCATATAATATCTATCTTCAAAGATATTTTTCCACTGAAGTATTTTATTTTTTGCAAGTTCAAACTCATTAGCCAAAAGCAAATTAGAAATATCTGAAGTAGTGGGAGAAGAAATCATCAATAAGCCTTTATTGTGGGCAATTAACTGACTCTCGGATACGCTAACTGCAAATGATACTTTTTCATTTAGGTATGCTTTTGAAATCAGCTCAGAAAGGTTTAGGTATCCTTCATGATTTTGACAAAGCAAAATCACGTCATAGATTCCATCATCATGATTGACTGTAATTTTTGCTCCAATAATCGGTTTTATGCCGGAATTGATAGCTTTTTGATAAAACTTAATTGCAGAAAAAAGACTCATATCATCAGTCAGTGCAACACTATCCATTCCAGCTTCTTTGACGCAATTAATTAGATCGGGCACTCGGACAAGGCTATTCTTTACAGAATACTCACTTTGACATTGAAGATGAACAAAATCCACAGAATTAATATTACTTTAAGAAGATTAAACTTTATTTTACAAACAATTTTATAATCGCCATTTGGCATTTACAAAATTATTTTTACAAACAATAAAATTTTTAAAAGTCAGCTTATATATTTTGCGCTGCTCTAATAAGTGCCTGGGCTTTATCCATAGTTTCTTGCCACTCCATTTCTGGAATTGAATCATGAACAATGCCCGCTCCAGCTTGAACGTAAAGCACTTCATTTTTGACAATAGCAGTCCTAATTGCAATAGCAAGATCCATACCACCATGCCAAGAAAGGTTTCCTATGGCTCCAGAATAAATATTTCTTTTTAATGTTTCAACTTCATCTATTATTTCCATTGCTCTAACCTTTGGAGCACCACTTAAAGTTCCTGCAGGGAAAGTCGCTCTTAATACATCAATAGAGCTCATATCATCTTTTAATTCACACTCAACATTGGAAACAATATGCATCACATGTGAGTAACGCTCAATAAACATTTTATCTGTTAGGTTAACAGTTCCAGTTTTCGCAATTCTTCCCAAATCATTTCTTCCAAGGTCGATCAACATAAGGTGTTCAGCGATTTCTTTTTCATCAGACAAAAGGTCCTTCTCGTTATCTAAGTCCTCTTCTTTAGTTTTGCCTCTTGATCGAGTACCCGCAATTGGCCTTATTGTTGCAACATTATCATTATCAACTCTAGTAAGAATTTCTGGTGAGGAGCCAACTATAGCAAAATCATCAAGATGAAGATAGTACATATAAGGTGAAGGATTAAGTATTCTCAGTTGTCGATATAGTTCAACTGGATTTGACTTAAACTTGCAGCTTAACCTTTGAGATGGAACAACTTGCATGACATCTCCAGCAGTAATATATTTCTGAACTTTTTCTACTGCACTAACAAAATTCTCCTTACCAAAACTCGATACAAAATCTTTAGACTTAATCTTTTCTGATTCTGGAGAATCGTGAATATTTGATTTCTTTATGTTTCTTTCAATTGAATTTAACTTACCAACTCCATCTTCAAAGGATTCTTTATCTGGGTTTACATGCGTGATTATATGGACCTTGCTCGTTAAATTATCAACTACCAACAAATCATTAGACAACATTAGCAAAATATCTGGAACATCAAGCTCATCTTTCTTGTCAATATTCTTTAATTTTGGCTCAATATAACGAATAATTTCATATCCAAAATAACCAACTAACCCACCATTAAAATCAGGCAAGTGATCTAATTGAGGAACTTTGAATTGCTCTTGATAATTTTGAATCCATGCTAGTGGATCATCAACTTTATATTGCTGATGTAAATGGCCATTTTTTTCAACAAATACTTCATATTCTTTAACTTTGATAATAGTTTCAGCACTTAGACCAATAAATGAATAGCGACCCCATTTTTCTCCGCCTTGAACAGACTCTAGAAAATAGGTGAATGGGGTATTTGCAAGTTTGAGATATAAGGCTAAAGGGGTATCAGTATCAACAACGACTTCTCTAGACAGTGGAATGTGATTAAAGCCCTGGTCTACAAGGTTATTAAATTGAGAATGTTGCATGGAATTATTTTATCATTACCAAGCTCATTAAAACTTTAGAATATTAGCATTTAGCTGTGCTTGGCTAGAAATCAAGGTTAAAAAAAGGGTTTCAATGAAACCCTTTTTTTGTTTTCTGATTAGACTACTCTTCAGCCTCAGCTTCAGCCTCAACTTCACTGAGTTGATCTGAAAGCTCCTGCTCAGCCTCGCTTGATTGCATGTAGGCATCAATACGTCTATTCCTCTTTTCTTGATGATGCTTGAAGCCAGTACCTGCAGGAATAAGTCTTCCCACAATAACGTTTTCTTTCAGTCCTCTTAAATCATCAATCCTTCCAGTAATCGAAGCCTCAGTCAATACTCTTGTTGTTTCTTGGAAAGAAGCAGCAGAAATGAATGACTCAGTCGATAGTGAAGCTTTTGTAATTCCCATTAAAAGCCTTTGGAAACTAATTTCTTTTTTATTTTGAGACTTTAATTGTTTATTTTTCTCAACCACATGAGCATACTCAGCTGTTTCACCGTTAACATAATTTGAATCACCGCTATCGGTAATCTCAACTTTTCTAAGCATTTGCTTAATTACTACTTCAATATGTTTATCAGAGATCTTTACACCTTGAAGCCTATAAACATTCTGAACTTCTTTTACAATATAGTTGGCTAAAGCTTCAACACCAAGCAACCTTAGAATATCATGAGGGTTAGAAGGGCCGTCAGAAATCACATCGCCCTTTTCAACAGTTTCTCCATCAAACACATTAATTGCCCTCCAATGATGAACCATCATTTCTGTTACATCACCTTCCTCACTAGTAATTAGCATGCGAACCTTTGACTTAGTAGGACTTCCAAAACTAACAACGCCGGCACTTTCAGCAAGAATAGCATGATCTTTTGCCTTGCGAGCTTCAAATAAATCGGCTACACGTGGCAAACCACCAGTAATATCACTAGTTTTTGATACAGCCTTTGGAATTTTGGCTAGAATTTCACCAGCAGTAATCAACTGGCCATCTTCTAAATTAATTTTTACCCCTGAAGGCAAATAATGAGTCGATAAAACTGACTCCTTATTCTTTTTATCAAGAAGCTTAATCATTGGCTTCATATCCTTAGCGGCTGATGGTCTTTCAGCCTCATCAATAATTTCATAAAAACTCAAACCAGTAAGAGGGTCAGCGTTTTTAACAACTGTTAGACCTTCATCAAAGTCAATAAATGAAACTTTTCCAGAACTTTCAGCAATAATTGGATGAGTATGTGGATCCCAATCAGCTATTTTATCTTTAGCTTTAACCTTGCCACCATCTTTAAAGTGAACCACTGCACCATATGGTAACTTATAGCGCTCCATAACTTGACCCAAATCATTCCTAATAGAAGCTTCTGAAGATCTAGATACAACCACTAAATCACCATTAGTATTGGTGATAGATTTCATATTTTCATAGTGGACTATACCATCAGTATTTATATTAATACTATTGACAGCAGTAGAGGAGCTCGCAGCACCACCAATGTGGAATGTACGCATTGTAAGCTGTGTTCCAGGCTCGCCAATCGATTGTGCAGCTATCACTCCAACAGCCTCACCAACTCCAATCCTGTGTCCTCTTGCCATATCATTACCATAACAAGCTGCGCAAACACCATATGGTGTTTCACATGTTATTGCAGACCTAACCTTTATAAACTCAATACCCAGCTCATTGATTCGATCAGAATCCGATAAGGTTATCAAATGGTCTTTGGCTAAGAAAACATCTTTGCCATTTGGCATAAGAACATCTTCAGAAACGATTCTACCCAGAACCGCAGAGCCAAGAGTTTGTACTACATTACCGCCATCAATGACTGCTTTCATAACAAGTCCATTTTCAGTTCCACAGTCTTCTTCTGTGACAACCAAATCTTGGCCTACATCAACTAGACGTCTTGTTAGGTATCCTGAGTTTGCAGTTTTAAGGGCGGTATCAGCCAAACCTTTTCTAGCTCCATGAGTTGAAATGAAGTATTGCATGTTGTTAAGACCTTCACGGAAATTACTTGTGATTGGAGTCTCAATAATCGAACCGTCTGGCTTAGCCATTAGACCTCGCATTCCAGCTAATTGCCTAATTTGAGCCGGAGAACCTCTAGCTCCGGAGTCAGCCATCATGAAGATTGAATTGAATGATGGTTTCTTTTCAGTATTACCTTTAGCATCTTTAACCTCATCATAACCAACCTTATCCATCATTGCTTTGGCAACTTCTTCAGAAGTTCTGGACCAAATATCAATTACCTTATTATAGCGCTCTCCATTAGTCACAACACCAGAGGCGAATTGTTGTTGCACATCTTTAATTTGAGAATTGGCTTTATCAATCATTTCAGATTTTTCACTAGGAATAATCATGTCATTTGAACAAAATGAAATACCTGATTTAGTAGAAAATTCAAAACCCATATACATCATCTGATCTGCAAAGATTACAGTCTCTTTAAGTTCTTGAGTTCTATAGCAAACATGAATCAAGTTCGAAACAACCTTTTTAGACAACGCTTCATTAATCAGATCAAAATTCAATCCTTTAGGCAAAATTCTTGAAAAAATTGCCCTACCAATTGTTGTATCAACCACTCGAGTGGAGCTTGGTTCAAATCCAGAATCAGTTTTGACATAATCCTGAACTCTAAGCTTAACCTTTGCATGAAGAGTGACTAAATTAGAATCATAAGCCGCAAGAGCTTCATTGGTATTTGCAAAAATCATACCTTCACCCTTCTGGTTTACCATCTCTCTGGTCATATAGTAAAGACCCAAAATAACGTCTTGTGATGGAATAATGATTGGATCACCACTGGCCAAATGTAGAATATTATTAGAGGCGAGCATCAGCGTTCTAGCTTCTAACTGGGCTTCCTCTGATAGCGGCACATGAACTGCCATTTGGTCACCATCAAAGTCTGCATTGAATGCAGTACAAACAAGAGGATGGAGCTGAATCGCCTTACCCTCAATTAGCAAAGGCTCAAACGCCTGAATACCTAGTCTATGAAGCGTTGGTGCACGGTTTAGAAGAACTGGATGCTGATGAACAACTCGCTCAAGAATGTCCCATACTTCTGGAATTTCACTCTCTACCATTTTCTTTGCAGCTTTTATTGTTGAAGCAAGTCCGTTAGCTTGGAGTCGATTGTATATAAATGGCTTAAATAACTCTAATGCCATTTTCTTGGGCAGGCCACACTGATGAAGCTTTAAATATGGACCACAAACAATGACTGAACGCCCTGAATAGTCAACCCTCTTTCCAAGCAAGTTCTGACGGAATCTACCTTGCTTTCCTTTGATCATGTCTGCAATTGACTTCAATGGACGCCTATTATTCCCCATGACTGCACGGCCACGACGACCATTATCAATCAAAGAATCGACTGCCTCCTGAAGCATACGCTTTTCATTCCTAACAATGATTTCAGGAGCGTCTAACTCCAAAAGTCTTCCTAGACGATTATTTCTGTTGATTACACGACGATACAAATCATTCAAATCAGAAGTTGCAAAACGACCGCCATCTAGAGGCACTAGAGGCCTCAAATCAGGCGGCAAAATAGGCAAGACGTTCAAAACCATCCATTCTGGCTTGTTTCCAGATTTGATTAAAGAGTCAACTAGCTTAAGTCTCTTGTTTATCTTCTTAAGTTTTGTTTGTGATTTTGTATTGAGAGCGTCTTCTCTCAGAGTAGCAGCTTCTTTTTCAAGCTGCATTTCTGAAAGCACATCTTGCATAGCCTCAGCGCCCATCTTTGCAACAAATTCATCATCACCATACTCATCAAGAGCATCGTAGTACATTTCTTCAGTAAGAAGTTGTTTTTTAATTAAAGGAGTATTACCTGGATCTGTTACCAAGAAAGCTTCAAAATACAACACTCTCTCGATATCCTTTAAGGTCATGTCCATCAAAAGGCCCAATCTTGAAGGCAAAGACTTCAAATACCAGATATGAGCCACAGGTGCAGCAAGTTCAATATGCCCCATTCTTTCTCTTCTTACTTTTGATAGAGTTACTTCAACCCCGCATTTTTCACAAACCACATTTCTAAACTTCATGCGCTTGTATTTACCACATAAGCACTCAAAATCTTTCATCGGACCAAAAATTTTGGCACAGAACAAGCCTTCTCTCTCAGGCTTAAATGTTCTGTAGTTAATAGTTTCAGGCTTTTTAACTTCACCAAAAGACCATGAACGAATCTTTTCAGGAGAAGCTAAACCAACTCTAATTGCATCAAAATCTTGCTCTTTATTTTGCTGTTTTAAAATTTGTAATAAATCTTTCAAAGGATTCTCCTAATTTAGTTTTGTTCAAGTTCAGTATCAATACCTAGAGATCGTATTTCTTTAACTAATACATTAAAAGACTCAGGCATTACCGACTCAGTACGATTCTCACCATCAACAATGTTCTTATACATCTTAGCTCTTCCGCTTACATCATCAGACTTAACTGTTAACATCTCTCTGAGAGTGTAGGCAGCTCCATATGCTTCAAGCGCCCAAACTTCCATCTCACCAAACCTTTGCCCACCGAATTGAGCTTTACCACTCAAAGGCTGCTGAGTTACAAGAGAGTATGGTCCAGTTGAACGAGCATGCATCTTATCATCAACCAAATGGTTAAGTTTAAGCATGTGCATATATCCAACAGTTACATCTCGATCGAATGCATCACCCGTTCTTCCATCAAATAATTGAACTTGTCCACTTTCAGGCAGGTCAGCCATTTTTAGAAGTGACTTGATATCATCTTCTTTAATGCCGTCAAAAACTGGTGTTGCCATAGGAACGCCAGATCGTAAGTTGTTAGCTAATTCGATAATTTCATCATCTGTAAACGATTTCAAATCTTCAGCTTTTCCGTGACTGTTATAGATTGAATCAAGCATTGATCTTATCTGCTTTACTGTATCTTTGCGTTGTTCATCTATAAGTTTCCCAATCTTATGCCCAAGTCCTTTTGCAGCCCATCCTAAATGAACCTCAAGTACTTGACCAACATTCATTCTTGATGGAACACCTAACGGGTTCAAAACAACATCTACTGGTGTTCCGTCTGCAAGGTGAGGCATATCCTCAACTGGAGATACTCTTGAAATAACACCTTTATTTCCGTGTCTTCCAGCCATTTTATCTCCAACCTGCAACGTTTTCCGCGTTGCAACATAAACTTTGACCATTTTTTGGACGCCTGGAGGTAATTCAGCGCCTTCTTTAATCTTAGCTCTCTCTTGCTCAAAAAAGACTTCAAACTCTTCCTGTTTAGCTTTTGATTGCTTAATTAGTGCAGCCACTTCTTTATTGACAGCAGCATCTTTAACCTTAATCTTAGCAATATCGCTATTCTCGAGTGATTTCAAATCTTTTGCAGCTAATTTATCACCACTCTTGATATCTCCAACATTGCTTGTAGATACGTTTCCTGAAAGCTTTAGACGGATTCTTCTGAAGATATCTCCATCGATAATTCCAAACTCATCGTCGATATCTTTTTTAATGTTTTCTAATCGCTCCTCATCAATCATAAGTGCTCGTGAATCTTTAGCCACTCGATCTTTAGTAAAGATTTGCACATCAATAACGACTCCTGATTTAGATGCACCCATTCTCAAGGAGGTATCTTTGACATTATTGGCTTTTTCACCAAAAATGGCGCGTAATAACTTCTCCTCAGGAGAAAGAACTGTCTCGCTTTTTGGTGTGACCTTACCAACTAATATATCACCACCTTTAACTCTTGCACCAACGTAAACGATACCCACATCATCAAGCTTTGAAAGAGCTGACTCACTTACATTTGGGATATCTGCTGTGACTTCCTCCGCACCAAGCTTTGTATCTCTTGCGTAAGCTGTAAGCTCTTCAATATGAATTGAAGTATAACGATCTTCCTGAACCACTTTCTCAGAAATAAGAATCGAGTCTTCAAAGTTATAACCGTTCCATGGCATAAACGCAATCATCATGTTTTGACCTAATGCCAACTCTCCCAAATCTGTAGAAGGACCATCCGCCAAAACATCCCCAGCTGCTACCTTATCACCAGGCTGCACTAGAGGCTTTTGGTTGATACAGGTATTTTGATTTGAGCGTGAATATTTAATCAAACTATAGATATCAACGCCTAGCTCTCCGGCTTTAGTCTGTTTAGCGTCAACTCTAATTACGATTCTTGATGCGTCAACAGTCTCAACAACACCATCATGATCTGCAACAACGCAGACTCTGGAATCTGCAGCAACAACTCTTTCGATACCGGTTCCAACGAGAGGCTTTTCTGAGCGTAAAACAGGAACAGCTTGACGCTGCATATTTGAACCCATTAATGCACGGTTAGCATCATCATGCTCAAGGAAGGGTATTAGAGAAGCAGCTACAGAAGATATCTGCTTGGAATCAATGTCAATTAGAGTGACTTCAGACTTATCAACTAATACAAATTCATTTTTGTGTCTTCCAGAAACTAACTCATCTTGCAAGAATCCCTTAGAGTCAACCTTCGAGTTAGCTTGCGCAATAGTATGGTCAATTTCATCAATTGCTGAAACATAAACCACCTCTTGTGTAACCTGACCATTTTTGACCACTTGGTAAGGAGTCTCTAAAAAACCATAGGCATTAGTCTTAGCATAAACTGCCAATGTGTTAATCAAACCGATATTTGGCCCTTCAGGTGTTTCAATTGGGCACAGTCTTCCATAGTGCGAAGGGTGGACATCTCTCACCTCAAATCCTGCACGCTCTCTCGTTAAACCTCCAGGCCCAAGAGCTGAAATTCTTCTCTTATGGGTTACGCCAGAGAGTGGATTAACCTGATCCATGAACTGGGATAGCTGAGACGAGCCAAAAAACTCTCTAACTGCTGCAGAGACAGGCTTTGAATTAATTAAATCTTGCGGTGTTAATTCATCTGTTTCAGCAAGATTCAGACCTTCTTTGACTGCTTTTTCTACACGTATAAGACCTATTCTGAATTGGTTTTCAATCATTTCACCAATTGCTCGAACGCGTCTATTAGCTAATGTATCAACATCATCTACAACATCATGTCCATTTTTAATATCGATTAGTTTTTTAATAACATTAATAATGTCATCATGAGTCAGAACATGCTCACCTGTTTCACTTTCAATACCAAGACGCCTGTTAAGTTTCATGCGACCAACTCTAGAGAGGTCGTATCGATCATTATTGAAGAATAAATTAGAGAAAAGAGAGTTTACTGCATCTTCAGTTGCAGGCTCACCAGGTCTCATTACATGGTATATAGACATGCGTGCTTCAATTTCAGTTTGCAACTCGTCAAGACGCAAGGTGTCAGAAATATAAGCTCCATTTTCAGCGTCATTAATATAAATGATATTAATCTTTTTAATCTTAGTTGCTGTTAATACTTCGATAGACTCCTCCGATATCAAAGTATTCGCCTCTAGTAATATTTCTCCTGTATCAGTATCGACTATGTCTGACGAAATGACTTTTCCAACTAGGTATTCAAGCGGCGCATTAATTGCATCAACTTTAGCTGCTTGAAGCTGCTTAATATGTTTAGCTGTAATTCTGCGACCTTTTTCAACGATGAGATCTTTACCAATTTTTATATCAAATTCAGTTATGATTCCTCTTAATAACTCTGGCTTTATAACTAAGTCGCAAGACTTAGACTTTAGCTTAACTGTAACATGGTCGAAGAATGTATCAATAATTTCATTTGTAGATTGGCCCATTGCGCGAAGTAGCGTAGTTACTGGTAACTTTCTTCTTCTGTCAATACGAACAAATAAATGCTCATGATGGTCAAATTCAAAATCTAGCCAAGAGCCACGATATGGAATCACTCTAGAAGAAAATAATATTTTTCCAGAAGAATGCGTCTTGCCTTTATCATGCTCAAAAATAACACCTGGAGACCGGTGAAGTTGTGAAACAACAACTCGCTCTGTTCCGTTAATGACGAACGTACCAGTATCAGTCATTAAAGGGAGCTGGCCTAAGTAGACGCTTTCTTCAATGACCTGCTTTACGCGACGCTTTTTCTTTAGATTTGATCCGTTTTTGTCAAATAAGACCAAGTTAAGTTTGACTTGAAGAGTTGCTGCATAAGTAACTCCTCTTAATTTACATTCTTTTACATTGTATTTTGGTTCTTGCAGTTCATAATCCAAATACTCAATTTCTGCATAACCATTCAGGGCTGTAATTGGAAATACAGATTGAAAAACTGAGTGAAGGCCGATATTTTCCTTTTCAGCTGCTCCAGCCTGAATAAAGGTATTGAATGAATTAATTTGGATAGACAATAAATCTGGCTCTTTGAGAACAGACTCTCTCGTTCCAAAATTATTTCTGATGCGTTTTTTTTCTGTAAATGAATAAGTCATGAATGCCCCGTATTAATCAATAAATTACTTTCAAAATTACTTTTGAATAAAAACACCAAAATCCCCTAATGGGGATTTTGGTTCATAGCATCGAACAAATTACTTAAGTTCTACGCTAGCGCCAGCTTCTTCAAGCTGCTTTTGCATATCCTCAGCTTCAGCTTTTGAAACACCTTCTTTAACTGCTGCTGGAGCACTCTCAACAAGATCTTTTGCTTCTTTAAGACCCAATCCAGTAATGCCACGAACAGCTTTGATGACTGCAACTTTCTTGTCACCAAAACTTGTTATCATTACATCAAATTCGGACTTTTCTTCTGCCGCTGCGCCAGCTTCTGCTGCTACAGCTACTGGAGCTGCTGCAACTGCCGCTGCTGAAACTCCAAATTTTTCCTCCATTGCTGAAACCAACTCAACAACATCCATTACAGACATGTCTGCAATTGCATTCAAAATATCTTCGTTACTTAATTTCGCCATGATATTTACTCCTCTATATTATTATTGTTTTTGATCACGCACTGCTGCCACAACACGAGTTAACTTGGTAGGAACTTCATTCATTGTTCTAACTAGTTTTTCGGTTGGTGCAAGCATCAACGCCATCAACATACTGATTGCTTGATCTTTAGTCGGAAGACTCGCGATTCTTTTAAGTTGATCTGCATCAACAAATTCACCCGATACTCCCAAACCTTTAACAACTAAATCTTTATTTTCTTTAATAAAGTCGCGAAAAACACGTGCTACAGCTCCTGGATCTTCTTGGGAAAAACCCAAGATAACCGGACCACTCAAGACAGGCGTAATACATTCACAGCCAGTCTCTGCAAGTGCTCTCTTTGCTAGAGTGTTTTTAACAACACGCAAAGAAACATCTGCCTCCATAGCAGAGTTTCGCAAGTTAGTCATTTGTTCAACATTCAATCCGCGATACTCAGCAGCACCCACAGATACAGCGCTCATAGCGACCGCATTAACCTGTTCGACAACTGCTTTTTTTGCTTCAAGATTTAGAGCCATAAGTCTCTCCTGAACAGTTATAAAAAAGAAAGCTATAAAATTACAACTTTCGCCACAAGGTATTTTCATACCCTCTACATAGGCAAATTGAAGGATCAATTTATTAAGCAATTTACCGCAAGCAGTTCATCGCACCTATGGTCTTTGAGGCTTTACAAGTCACCTTGTCGCCCAAAGAATTCATTACTGATAATTAAAACTTATCAGCAGTAAAACTTTTTAAATATTAACACTCGCTCCATCAACACTTAAGCCTGGGCCCATTGTTGATGAAACACTAATCTTTTTAAAATAAACACCTTTAGCTGAACTTGGTTTTGCTTTTTTCAAAGCCTCAATTAAGGCAGCGATGTTCTCCTCAAGTGCCTTCACTTCAAAGGATGCTTTTCCAATTCCAGCATGAACAATTCCAGATTTATCTGCGCGATATCGGACCTGACCTGCCTTTGCGTTCTTGACCGCTGTCGCAACATCTGGTGTCACCGTACCTACTTTTGGATTTGGCATTAATCCACGAGGGCCTAATACTTGCCCCAATCTTCCAACAACGCCCATTGCATCAGGAGAGGCTATAACAACATCATAGTTTAAGTCGCCATCCTGCATAGATTTCATTAAATCATCCATACCAACATTATCAGCTCCCGCATCTGTTGCTTTCTGAACATTGTCACCTTGAGTAAAGACCGCGACGCGAACAACTTTTCCAGTTCCATTAGGAAGAACAACTGCACCACGTACATTTTGATCAGACTTCTTCGTATCAATTCCTAGATTAATGCTGACATCGACTGACTCATCAAATTTTGCAGTTGCGCACTCTTTAACAAGCGCCAAGGCATCTGTAATTTTGTATTTTGAACCTTCTTTAATCTTTGAAATATTAGCTTTCTGATTTTTCGTTAACTTAGCCATCATCAACCCTCCACTTCAAGACCCATTGAGCGGGCAGTTCCAGCTACAATTTGAACAGCAGCATCTAAATCATTTGCATTTAAATCTTTCATCTTGATATTTGCAACTTCCTCCAGTTGAGCACGGGTTACCTTTCCAACTTTGTTAATATGAGGCTCACCACTTCCTTTCGCGATTCCTGTTACCTTCCTAAGAAGAACAGCCGCTGGAGGTGTTTTTGTTACAAATGTAAAACTTCTATCGTTATAGACTGTAATAATTACAGGGACAGGCATACCTTTGTCAAGCTCTTGAGTTTGAGCATTGAAAGCCTTACAGAAATCCATAATATTGACACCGTGCTGTCCTAGCGCTGGTCCCACTGGTGGCGATGGATTCGCCTCAGCTGCAGGAACCTGCAACTTTATATATGACTCAATTTTTTTTGCCATTTTTATCTCCTATGGGTTCAAGCGCCGCAAAGCTCCCCGTTCACAAAATTAGCCCAAAGGCTTTGTTATGTTTTCTCCACTTGAGAAAACTCTAATTCAACTGCAGTAGTCCTTCCAAAAATTAGCACCTCTACTGTCAGCAAACTCTTTTCATAATTCACGTTTTCAACGATTCCATTAAACTCATTAAATGGACCATCAATAACAAGAACCTCTTCACCAGGCTGGAATGCAACCTTAGGCTTAGGCTTGTCTGCCCCTTCTTGAACTCGAGCAAAAATTCTATCAACCTCTCTCTGAGTAATTGGAGAAGGTTTTCCTGAAGAGCCACCAATAAAACCAATAACATTATTTGTGTTTTTAACTAACAACCAACTTGGCTCAGTGAGCTCCATCTTAACCAACATATAACCCGGAAAAAATTTACGTTCAGTCTCTTTCTTCTTACCACCCTTAAGCTCAACTACCTGCTCAGTAGGAATCAATATTTCTCCAACTAAATCTTCCAGGCCTTCTCTTGCAACAGCTTCTTCAATAGCAAGCTTTACCTTAGCCTCATAGCCACTTCTAGCGTGGATTACAAACCATTTTTTAGACATTAAAACCCTTTACTCAAAAATGTTAAATTGCAGAAATAGATTGAACACCCCAAGTAAAGAATGCATCCACAATCCAAAGAAAAATAGCCACTATAACTACCGCAATCATAATGATTCCAGTTGTTTTAAATGTTTCTTGTCTATTTGGCCAAACAACTTTTCTAAGTTCAATGCGTGTTTCTTTTAAGAAGTGTTGAAACCTATCACCTTGGCTAGACTTAATAAAAACTCCACCAGCAACTACAAACCAAACAAGGGTTACTAAAACCTTTGTCAATGAATTGAAGTTAAGTGGATTAATGTAGTATAAAGCTAGCGCAGCAACAACAATAACAACTGCCAGGATAGTCTTCCATTGATCAGAACCGCTCTTTAAATTGTCTATTTGTTTAGCCACATGTATCCTTTAATTTGGCAGGCAAGGAGGGACTCGAACCCCCAACCAATGGTTTTGGAGACCACTACTCTACCAATTGAGCCACTTGCCTATATATCAAATCCAAAAAATGGCCGCCTAAATACAAGGCAGCCACTCACTATAAATTAATCTTAATTAGTAATCTTCGAGACGACTCCAGCACCGACTGTGCGTCCGCCTTCTCTAATTGCAAATCTTAAACCTTCTTCCATTGCAATCGGAGCAAGAAGCTCAACT
>LUMG01000223.1_pt1 | contig 32074 bp, 35 predicted proteins | sample 729691 | NCBI WGS metagenome assembly LUMG01 (sample SAMN03860269, study PRJNA289734) | marine metagenome | biome: seawater column; feature: ocean; material: water; isolation source: Red Sea water column Station 34 - depth 50m | place: Saudi Arabia: Red Sea | collected 2011-10-15 | depth 50 m
TCAATGAAGAGATTAGAATTATCACTTGAAACATCAGACTTTACAGAGATTGGGCAAAGAATTGCAGATATGACAAAAATGGAAATTCCAAAAGGAATGTTTGATAAATTAAAAAAATTACCAGAACTTTCTAAGATGAGTGAATCTTTTCCAAGCTTGGAGAAAAGTGGTCCTGTTACAGAAATAATAAAAGAAAATCCAACTTTTGATGACATTCCAATTTTAAAATCATTTCATAAAGATGCAGGAAAATTCATTACGTTTGGACTAACTGCAACAAAACATCCCGAAACAGGAGTTAGAAATTTGGGAGTATACAGAATACAAATTGTAGATAGTACACATGCATTAATGCATTGGCAAAAACACAAGCGTGGTGCAGAACATCATGATAAAACAAAATCAAGTAAAACAGAAGTTGCTATTGTAATAGGAGGAGAGCCTGCAACAGTATTTTCAGGTGTTGCACCAGTTCCTGAAGGACTAGACAAATATCTTTTTGCAGGAATTACAAGAAAAAAAGGAATCAAGATGGTAAAATGCAAGACAATAGATGTTGAAGTTCCTGCCAATGCAGAAATTGTCTTAGAAGGATATGTAGACTCTGAAGATATTAGAGATGAAGGGCCATTCGGAGATCATACAGGATACTATACGCCAAAAGAACCATTCCCAACTTTCACATTAACAGGAATTATGCAAAGAAAAAATCCAATTTATTTAACCACGGTAGTAGGAAAACCTGTTTTAGAAGATGCATACATTGGAAAAGTTATTGCAAGTTCATTTTTGCCAATGATAAGGATGTTTCATCCAGAAGTAGTTGACTTTGAAATGCCTGCAGCAGGATGGTTCCAAGGACTAGCTATAATTTCAATAAAGAAAAGATATCCCGGACAAGCAAAAAAAGTCATGATGGGGTTGTGGGGAACTGGGCAACTTGCTCTGACAAAAATGTTCGTAGTGGTAGACGAAGACGTGAACGTTCATGACATGAATGACGTCATTTGGGCAATTACAACTAGGACAGATGCTGCAAGAGATATCACAATCATCAACAATACTCCTACAGATACTTTGGATCCTGCATCACCATTAGTCAATCTAGGCTCAAAGCTCGGAATCGATGCAACACAAAAGACAGCTGAAGAAGGTTTTGAAAGAGAAATTCAAGAAAAAGTTGAGGTTGATGATGAAACTAAGAAATTAGTAGATTCTAAATGGTCTGAATATGGAATTTAACGCATAGATACTGTTTCGTAAAAATTATCACGTTCTTCAGCAGAATAACCAATTTGTTTTATCGAGTCTATAATTCTTTTATCAGTAAGTTCAGTTGAACGAGAGCCAGTACATGAAACAACTTCCTCACCTATCAAAGTACCGCCAAAATCATCAGAACCATATTGTAAAGCCAATTGCGCCATTCCAACACCATTAGTTAGCCATGAAGATTGTATGTGATCAATTAACCCATCAAAGATAATTCTAGAAATTGCAATCATTTTGAGTAATTGGATTCCTCCTGCACCAGTTGTGACAGTTCCTTCCTTTTGCATCAAGGTGTTATTTGGTTCAAAGCTCCAAGGAATGAATGCCATGAACCCATTAAGATCTTTTTGTAATTTTGCAATTTTATCATAATGTTCAACAATGTCATTATCAGTTTCAACATGACCGTACATCATAGTAGCAGAAGCTGGTAAGCCCAACTCGAATGCCTCTCTCATTATTCGAAGCCAATCATCACTATCAATTTTTTTTGGACTGATAATTTCTTTTACAGAATCAGTAAGGATTTTTGGACTGATAATTTCTTTTACAGAATCAGTAAGGATTTCTGCACCAGCGCCAGGAACAGATTGTAGACCTGCATCTTTTAATCTAGATAATACCTCTTTTGTGGATGATTTTTCAACTCGTGCTATCATATCAATTTCAGAAGTAGATAATCCATGAACTCCTACTTCGGGAAATTTTGAGCGAATCATCTTGAAAGAATCTTCATAGTATTCAATTCCAAGTTCAGGGTTATGACCGCCTTGAATCAATACCTGCCTTATCTTAAACATATCCCAGCCAGTCTTCACTCTAGCTTCAATTTCATCAAGTGTTAAGGTGTATGACTCTTCATGTTTTGGAGGACGATAAAATGCACAAAATTTACAATCAGTGATACAAACATTGGTGTAATTCAAAATTATATTATTAACAAACGAGACTTTTTTTCCAAATTTCTTTTGTGTGATTTTTCCAGCAACCAATCCCATCAGATATGTATCGTCAGATTGGATTAATCGTAAGTAATCATCTTTTTTTGGTCTAATACCATTTAGTGAATTTTCTAGTATGTCGCCTATCTCACTTGTGTGAATTTCTTGTGTTAACTGACTCAATCACAATCTATCTTTGTGGTTAATATTTAATCCTTAGATAAAAAATGAGCCTAAAAATGCATTTTTGACAATTTTTAAGTATGGTACGTCAAGGAGATCACCTATGGCAACAGGTACCGAGATTAGATTAAATCGAATAATGAGAAAAGGAAGGATGCTTTGTATTCCAATGGATCATGGGATTTCAAATGGACCTATTGAAGGATTAGAAAAACCACATGATGTTATTTACAAATGTGAAAATCAAGGCTTGACAAGCATCATAATCAATAAAGGAATTATCAAAACATTACCAAGACCAACCAAAGTTGGGATATTAGCACATTTTTCATCAAGTACTTCATTGTCAACTGCACCAAATAGAAAGATGTTAACAGGTTCTGTAAAAGAGGCAATTAGATTAGGTGCAGATGGAGTTTCACTGCACATCAACATTGGTGGTAATGAAGAACCAGAAATGATTGAGCAATTAGGAAAGATTTCTGAAGAATGTCATGAATGGAACGTTCCATTACTTGCAATGATGTATCCAAGAGGGGAGAATGTAAAAGATCCACATGATCCAGAAGTTGTCGCACATACTGCCAGAATTGGTGCAGAGTGTGGAGCAGATATTGTAAAAACAGTTTACACAGGAGATGTAGATTCCTTTAAAAAAGTTGTAGAGAGTATTCCAGTTCCAGTAGTGATAGCAGGCGGACCTAAAGCAAAAACAGATTTAGATATTTTACAAATGACCGAAGATGCAATGACTGCAGGTGCAAAAGGAGTTACATATGGAAGAAATATTTTTGCACATAAATCTCCAGATAAGATGGTACAAGCATTAGCAGGAATAATTTTCAGAAAAGAAACAGCAAAAGAAATGGCAAAGAAAATTGGCGCATGATAAACTTTTGATTGTCCAACCAAAAGTTGGAAAGAATCAATTAAATAAATTTGTAAAAAGTTTGGAAGATGAAGGAGTGAAACACATCTATGCAGATCCTAAATCCATTACAGATAAGAAAAGTAAGTTAAAGACAGTTTTTACTACACCTAATGCAGACTACATTGTACTAAACAAAGATGGAAAGAAAATTAGAGGGAAAAAAGTTGGAAAGCAATTCAAAATTCTATCAAATAAAGACATAGACGGAGTTTTTGAAACAGCAAAAAAAGGACTTGATTTTGTCATAATTGAAGTTAAAGATTGGAAAATAATCCCATTAGAGAACATTATAGCAAAATTACACAAAATTCATACACAAATATTCACAATAGCAAAAAATCAGAAAGAAGTTAGAAAGATGTTTTCTATTTTAGATGTAGGAGTAGATGGAGTGATCTTTCAAACAGGTTCAATTGGCGAAGTACAAGAGACTTTGGTCAATCTTGGAACAAAGAGTTTTGATTTGAAAACAGCAAAAATTACAGAAATTCAAGAGGTAGGAGATGGAGAACGAGTTTGCGTCGATACTGCATCAATGTTACATAAAGGAGAAGGTATGTTGATTGGAAGCCGTGCAAATTTTATGTTCTTAGTACATAATGAATCAGTAGGTTCATCATTTACATCACCAAGACCTTTCAGGGTTAATGCAGGAGCAGTTCACTGTTATACATTATCGCCAGATGGAAATACAAAATATCTATCCGAGTTAGAAACAGGAAGTGAAGTTTTGATATTGAATTCAAAAGGAAAGGCAAGAAGAGCGGCTATCGGACGCTGTAAAATTGAGAAAAGACCAATGTTATTGATTAAAGCAAAAGTTGGAAATGAGATTGGAGGAATCATAGCACAAGATGCAGAGACAATCCGATTTGTAAAAGCAAATGGTCAATTAGTATCAGTAACACATCTCAAAAAAGGAGATTCAGTATTGGCATTTTCAAAAGAGGCTACTGGAAGACACTTTGGAATGGAAGTTTCTGACGAGTATATACTTGAAAAATAATGAAGTATAGAACTTGTGTTTCAATTGGTGAAAAAAATCCAAAGAAGGTTAAATCAGTATTAAAAAAAGCACTTTCAAAGTCAGATTATGCAGAAATTCGATTTGATTTCTTAAAGAAATCAGATATTCCAATAGTTTTAGAAGATATTAAGAAAAATCTTTCAAGATGCGTTTGTACACTAAGACCAAAATCAGAAGGAGGATTATTTGTTGGAAAAGAAGATGAGAGAAAATCAATTTTACGATTAATTGCAGAATATAATCCATATTTGCTAGATGTAGAATTTAACACAATTCAAAAAGACAAAAAACTTGCAACATATCTTAAGAAAAGCAAGTCTAAATTGTTAATTTCTTGGCATGATTTTAAGAAAACACCAAATGAGTCTCAACTTAGAACAAAATTCAACAAAATGAAGAAATTTTCAGATGTGGTAAAGATTGTTACAGTAGCAAAAAGCGTTTCAGATGCATCAAGATTGTTATCACTTTATTCTGTTAAATCAAAGAGTAAGACCATTGCATTTTGCATGGGCGAACAAGGAAAATTTTCAAGAATATTATGTTTGCACTTAGGAAGTCCATTTACCTACGTCTCATTAGGAAAAGCAATTGCACCGGGGCAATTTAGTGTAGATGAGATAAAATCTTTAGAGAACTAGCCCTTATCATAATTTGCTACGCCATAGTATTCATGTGCTTTGGTAACTGTTTGGCCGTCAAGTGACGCTGAAACATATACCGTGTATAGATTATTAATCATCCATAATGTTCCATCCTGATCAGTTTCACGTGCAAGAATGCCATAACGTAATTTTCCATCTTCAGTTATTCCAGAAAAAGTATGGATTAGTCCTTCTTCATTATACAATTCTATCTCAATAGGCACATCATCTAGTGCATGTTGATTTCCACCACCAAATTTTTCTAGTGAATAATCCTCTTCATAGAATACTTTGACATCAATTACAAATTTTTTTTCAGGAGTCACAGTATCATAACCTTCAAGTAACATGTGCAGAGGTTTTCCAACTACATCAGAGGACACGGGTAATTCTTCTTCAACGGTTTCTTCTTCAATTAATTCAGGACTAGAAGCATCAACCTCAATGATTCCAATCTCAATCAAATATTTCATTGCATTAATGAATTCTGAATCAGGAATTAGATTGTCAGACCACCATCCAGCAGTATTTCTAACCCAATCAGGAATAATTTTTTCAGGACCGGGTATTCCAGGTTCAGTAGGAGGTATGTAGATTATACCTTCGTTAATTAGAAATTCAAGACCATTAACAAATTCAGTTTGAGAGATTTGTCTATCAGACCACCATGAAGCGTTGTTTTTTACCCATTCAGGTATCCCCTCAGAAAATGAAAGAGGAGTTAATGATATGCCAATTAATAATATAATCATAAGAGGTATTTTGTGCATACTTTTCCTGCCATTTGGTAGAATTAATTTTTGCTATGAAAATTTTTTTTACTAATGAATAGGTTATATCAATCTAATTTGAATTAGTGTTATGTTACAGACATTTGCAGTGATTGGAGACCCAATAGATCATTCACTATCCCCAACAATACATAATGCTGCATACAGAGAATTGGGAATTGAATGTACCTATATTGCATACAAAGTGGACAAAGGAGAATTAGCAACAGGCATAGAATCATTAAAAAAAATCAAAATTGCAGGATTCAATGTTACAATTCCTCATAAAATCGAGATGATGAGATATTTAGATAATGTAGATGAAACATGTAAGAAAATTGGTGCAGTGAATACAGTCCTAAACGATGATGGAATTCTGAGAGGTTTCAATACGGACATGGACGGATTCTTAGAACCAATTAAGAGAAAAGAAATTCAGATTAAAAAGTCTAAAATATTTTTACTTGGTGCAGGAGGAGCATCAAGAGCAATCGTTGCAGGATTTCAAAAAGAAGGTGCAGATAATATAGTAATTGCAAATAGAACAAAAGAAAACGGAGATGAACTAGCCAGATTCTCAAATGAGATTGGATTAGATGCCACATCAGTACAACTAGATGCCATAAATGAATTGAATTCTAAATTTGATTTCATAGTTAATGCTTCATCACTTGGATTGAAAGGTGAAAAGAACATCATACCAAGTACTCTAATGGACGAACAAACAACCGTATACGATATTGTTTACAAGCCATTAAAAACAGATTTGATAAATACAGCCAAAGAAAATAATTGTAAAATAATTTATGGTTATGAAATGTTACTTGGGCAAGCAATTCGTTCATTTGAGATTTGGTTAGATCAAAAAGCACCATATGAGGCAATGAAACGCTCTATTTTAGGAGGATTTGGATGACAGAAGTAATAGCAAAAGTATTTGGTGCAGTATCAATTGTCAATGCAATTGCAACAGGAAAAGGAGCTACTCTTGGAATAGATACATTTGTTGAAACAAAACTTGTGAAAAAAGAAGGAACTGGAATTCAGATTACATCAGAAAATAAGACAATTAGTTCACGTTTGATAAATCAAATTATAAAAAATATGATCCCAGCAAAAATATTAGAAAAAAGTAGATTAGAACTAGATTTCAAGTCTAATATACCTACAGGATATGGATTAAAGAGTTCAAGTGCAATCTCATCAGCCGTTGCATTATCATGCGCAAAAGCATTTGGGAAGAAGATTTCAGATGAGGAAATTTTGAAATTAGGAGCAAAAACATCAATACAAACCAAAGTTAGCATAACCGGCGCATATGATGATGCATGTGCATGTCATTTTGGAGGATTTAATGTGACCGATAATTTAAAGATGAAATTGATTCATAGAGAATTAGCACCAAAAGATTTAGAGGCAATCATTTTTTTGCCAAAGTCAAGAAAGAGAGGGAATTTGAAAAGATTAAAGGAATTCAATAATGCATTTGAGAAATCCTGGGAATTAGCAGAAAGCTCAGATTACTGGAATGCAGCAATACTTAATGGAGTTGCTACAACAGCTATTTTAAATTCCGAACCAAGACTCATTATGAAATTAATGGAAAAAGGTGCACATTGTGCAACAATTTCAGGTAACGGTCCTTCAATAGTTGCAATTACAGATAAGAAACATAAAACAAAGGTCATGAAGGAATTTTCAGGTTTGGAAGGTAAAATCATGACAGCAAACATCAATAACAAAAAGGCATTTGTTCATGAACTGTAAAATTCAGAAATCAAAGTTAAAAGGACGCATAGTGTGTCCAGCAAATAAGAGTTATACTCATAGAGCAATTTTTCTTGCAGCATTATCGGATGGAAAAAGTATTGTGAAAAAAATTCTAAGATCAAATGATACAATAGCCACAATTAACGCATGTCGGGGATTTGGTATCGAAGTAGAAGAAATGGAAAATAATGTAACAATAAAAAATACAATTGATTCAACAGTTCAAAATTCAATGATCAATGCAGAAAATTCTGGAACTACAATTCGAATTGCAATTGCAATTGCAGCGTTATCAGGAGGAAATACAAGACTAACAGGCGACGATAGTTTAAGAAAAAGACCAATGCAGCCAATATTAGATGCATTAGAGACAATGGGAGTAGAAACAGAATCAGAAGACGGGAAGCCGCCAATCAACATAAATGGAAAGATTCAGGGAAAGGAGATTTCAATTAAAGGTGACATCTCTAGTCAATTTATTTCTGCATTATTGATTATTGCCCCAAGGTTACCAGAGGGACTAACCGTCAATATAGAAGGAGAATTAGTTTCAAAGCCATATGTAGATTTGACAATTGCATCAGATTTTTCTAATCTGGCATTATTACTGGCGGCAAATGTTTTGCTAGACGATGGGTTAAACATAGAGATTAGTTTGGGAGATATGCCGCAAGGGGATGAAGCAATCGTGGATATTTTAGAGAAATTAGGAGTGAATGTTAGATTAGAAGAGGAAATGATAACAACAGAATCACCAGAATTATTGAATGGAGGGAAATTTGATTTATCAAATACACCTGACCTGTTACCAGCAATTGCAATTTTGGCTTTAAAATCTGAAAAACCAATTGAAATGTTTAATGTAAAACATGCAAGATACAAAGAAACTGACAGAATTGCAATTTTGTCACGAGAATTAAAAAAAATTGGATTAGACGTTGAAGAAAAAGAAGATGGAATGATTGTTAAAAAATCGGGCGAATTGCACTCTGCAGAATTAAATTCAGAAAATGATCATAGAATGTTTATGGCATTTTCAATAGTAGGCATGTTTATTGGAGATTGTACAGTATCTGATCCTGATGCAGTTAAAGTTTCATATCCAGAATTTATTGAAGATATGAAAAATGTCGGTGCAAATTTTTCATAATTTTATGTTCCAATTTTAATATCAGAAGTACAAATCGACTTTATTGTTTCTATAGCAGACAAGATTGCAAGTCTACTTGTACGAGGATTATTTGAATCAGGGACATTTTCAATTTTCGTAGTTATTTGACCAAATTTTCCAGATGCAAAAATTTCATGTGTGTTTTTTTTAGTTTCTGGGTCAGCCACTATTTTTACAATTGTTTCATGACTTCCCAATCCAGAAAGACTAAGCAATGCAGAGACATTGATATTTTTTGGGAACAATCGTACTGCCTCATTAGCAGTACCTTCAAAAATTGTTGATTTTTCATTTATTTGATCTAGATCAATCTTAAAGTCATCAAAAAATTTTGCACCTCTAAGGGAATCAGGATGTTTTGTGGTAGTCAGTACAACTGAATCAAGTTCATCCCTAACAGCTTTAAGTGCATCAATTCCAGATATTGCGCCTGATGGAAGATAAACTGTTTTTTTTAATTCCTTACATGCATCTGAAATTATTTCAAAAACAGATTCATCTAATAATGCACCACTACTCATTATGACCAAATCTTTTCTATTTTGTAGAATACTCAATGCGTTATCACTAACTGCATCTTGAGAAGCAGCCTCAACTACTAGATCAACGGGGTTCGAGGAAAGAAGGTGAACATTTTCAACGATTGTTGGTTTATTTTTTAATTTACTTACGAGGAGTGTGGATTTTGATTTATCGCCATCAAAAATATGAGTCAGTTTGGCAGGAATTATACCAGTATCAATTGCAATTGCAATTTGTGTACCAATTGCACCACACCCCAACAAACCAATTCTTTTCATGCGTATTTTTTCACTTGAAGAATAAATAAACTCTGAGTTTATGCATAGAACGATTATAAGCATCATTGATGATCTTTGATTGTTGAACGGTAATTCAATTGGCAGACGACTAGTTCTTACTAGTTTTGGAGAAAGCCATGGTAAGTGTATTGGTGCGGTTTTGGATGGATGCCCTGCAGGTTTAGAATTAGAAGAAAATGATATTCAGAAAATGCTAGATTTAAGAAAACCTGGCCAATCACTTGTATCTACACAACGAAAGGAAGGAGATGTTGTTGAAATTCTAACTGGAACGTTTAGAGGATACACAACGGGGGCGCCAATTACAATGATCATTTGGAATAAGGATCAAAAATCAATTGCATATGAAAAATTAAGAACGGAAATGAGGCCAGGACATTCAGATTATCCAGCATATGTGAAATACAAAAAATATAATGATCACAGAGGAGGAGGCAGGTTTTCAGGTAGATTAACTGCAACACATGTGATGGGAGGAGCAATTGCAAGAAAGCTCCTTAAAGATACAATCGGTATTGAAACAAATTCTTACACATCTCAAATTGGCAAAGTGAAAATGAAAAAAGAGGCCACTAAAAAAGAATTCAAATCAATTTATACAAATGACGTCAGATGTCCAGACAATAATACAGCCAAAAAAATGAAGAGTGTTATCTTAGATGCAAGAAAAAAAGGTGATTCGCTAGGAGGGATAATTGAATCAATTACAACTAATTTACCGGTAGGATTAGGAGAACCAATTTTTGGCTCACTAGAATCAGACATTAGTAAAGCAATTTTTTCAATACCTGCAGTTAAAGGAATAGAATTTGGTTCGGGATTTGCAGGTTCAGAGAGATTTGGCTCACAAAATAATGATGCATATGTTATGAAAGGAGGAAAGGTATCAACAAAGACCAATAATTCAGGAGGAATTTTAGGAGGAATTTCAAATGGAATGCCAATTACACTCAGAATTGCATTCAAACCAGCATCTTCAATTTCTAAAATTCAGCAAAGTGTAGATATTAAGAAAAAGAAACCAATCAAACTACAAGTGGGAGGAAGACATGATCCATGTGTTGTTCCACGTGCACCGCCAGTAGTAGATTCATTGATTGCGCTAACAATAGCGGATCACGCATTACTCAGTGGTTTCATAAAACCAACACTGTAAAAATGACTGAATTAGAAGAATTACGAAAAAAAATCGAAGAGATTACAATAGATATGTTATCTCTATTAAAAAAAAGAAATGACATTGCCCAAGAAATTGGGAAAATTAAGAACCAAGAAGGGATGAGCGTATCTAATGAATCAAGAGAAAATGAACTTAGAGACGTAGTAAAAAGAAAATGTCAAGAGATTAATTTTGATTCTAATGCCGCAATGAAATTTTTGAATTTTTTATTAAATGAATCAGTAAAGGCTCAATCTTCAGAATCCAATACCCATTTAGCAGTATTTCTTAAAGCAAAGGAATTAGAACAACAGGGAAAAAAAATTATTCATTTAGAAGTAGGAGAGCCAGATTTTGAACCTCCAACTAGTGTAAAACAGTCATTATCAGAAGTGTATGATAAAGGATTTGGAAATTATGGTCCAGCAAAAGGATTACCTGAATTTAGAAAAGAAATAGCAAACTTTGCAAATCAGAATTTTGATGCTAAGGTCGATTTTGAGAATATTATGGTTACACCAGGTGCAAGATTTGGAGTATTCTTATCCATAACTACATTGTTAGATCCGGGAGATGAGATTATCGTAATAGAACCTGCATGGCCAGCATACAGACAATGTGCAATAAATTCAGGAATTAAAGTAAGAACTGTTAAAACAAAACTAGAGAATAAATGGGAACCAAAGAGTGAAGAAATTACATCTTGTATCAATGAGAATACAAAAATGATTGTACTAAACTACCCAAACAATCCTACAGGCAAGGTTCTACCAAAAAAATTACTAGACGAAATTGTTGAAATTGCAAAGAAACATGATCTGTTCATTCTAAGCGATGAGATTTATAGCAACTATTCAAATGATGAATGGAAAAGTATTCTATCGTATAATTATCAGAAATCAATCATCACACAGTCATTTTCAAAATCACATTCAATGACAGGATATAGGATAGGATATGTTGTTTCAAGTCAAGATATTATCAACAAATTAACAAGATTGCAAGCATTATGCCTAACAAATGTATCAGAGCCAATTCAGTATACAGCCATGAAATCACTCAATGATGACGTAGGCGACAATGTCAAAACGATTGATGAACGATTAACAAGATTGCAAGAAATTTGCAAGGAGATGGAATTGGAATTTGTCAATCCAGATGGTGCAATGTACATATTTGCACGTACCAAAAATCCAATTAATACCTCAGAATTATGTGAAAAGTTACTTGAAGAAGGATTAGCAATTGCACCAGGAATAGGGTTTGGAGATTATAATGAATTTTTTAGAATTTCAGCTTGTCAGGGTTTTCAGAATATTTTTCAAAAAAAGGATTCGAAGTAACTGGTTTTGACAATACAAATCCAGTTGCAAAAAATATCAAGAAAGCAGAATCACTAATCAGTGCAATTTTGAATGTAGATTATGTTTTGTTGTCAACCCCTACTAAAAAAACTCCAGAGATAATCAGGCTCATTGCTAAAGAAATGAAGAGAGAGTCATTTCTAATTGATATAACATCACAAAAATCAAAGACGGCTACCGCATTAGGAAAAATTCCTGCAAAAGTTTCACCTATTTGTATACACCCAATGTTTGGTCCAGGTGCAAAGAATTTAAAAAATCACAATATCGTTTTGGTTCCAATCAAAGATGGAAAAAAAGAACTAAACGTCGCAAAAACGCTATTTCCAGATGGTAATTTTGTAACAATTGATTCAACTGAACATGACAAAAAAATTGCCATGATTTTAGGATTAACACATCTAATTAACATAGCATTTGCAAACATTCTAGCAAAAGATGACAAAATTTCATTAACAGAGAAAATGGCAGGAACCACTTTCAAGGCACAAAAAATATTGGCAGAGAGTATAATGACAGAATCGCCAGAATTAATTGAAACCATAATTTCAAATCCGGAAATCAGAAAAGTAGCTGAAGAGTTTTGGAAAGATGTGGGCAGATTACTTACATCTGCACAAGAAGGTAAAGGAGAAGAAATTATCGAATATATCAATACAAACAAAGAAAAAATATCTCAAAATGTTGACCTAGAAAAATCCTACAAGAAACTAACAAAGATGGTTAACACTATTGAGAAATAATGCATAAAACAAAGATTGTTACTTCATTTTTAAAAAACTCTGAAAAAATATTACTTCTAAAGAGGAGTGAAAAAGTAAAAACGATGAAGAGTTTGTGGGCAGGAATTAGCGGCATAATTGAAGGAGACGAAGAACCGCTTGCAAGAGCAGAAATCGAAGTTTTTGAAGAGGTAGGCATAGAGAAATCAAATATTAGTTTACTTAAACAAGGCGAAGTCATTTTTATTGAATCGCCACAATATGCAAATCACCAATGGGAAGTGTACCCATTTTTGTTTTCTACTAAGAATAGAGAGATTAGACTGAATTGGGAAAATTCAGATTCAAAATGGATTGATATAGACGAACTGAAAAATTTTTCAACTGTTCCAAGTTTAGATAAAGTGTTAACTAGATTGTTCTAATTTTTCTGGATCTTTTTCGTACTTTCGTTGTTGTGGCAACATCAAGTAAACACATGCACCGCCACACATTGTGCATGGAACATTGTTTCCCGGATGTTGACCGGTACGTCCATGGATTTTTGCTGCAAGTTCAGGATCAATTGATAACGCCAATTGTTTTTCCCAATCAAGTGTCCTTCGTGCTTCAGTCATTTTCATATCCCATTTTATTGCCTTTTCTCTTAATTTTACAAGATCACCAGCATGTGCAGCAATTCTGTATGCAATTAAACCAGCCTTTACTTCTTCAGCATTAGGCAGTGCGAGATGTTCTGAGGGAGTGAGATAGCAGAGAAGATCTACACCTTCACTTGCAGACACTGCAGCACCTATAGCACTAGCAATATGGTCATGCCCAGATGCAATATCAGTAACTAAAGGACCTAGAACATAGTAAGGCACATCACCAATCAAAGACTTAGCCAAACGTACGTTTGCGGCTACCTCATTTAATGGAACGTGACCGGGACCCTCTATCATTACCTGAACCTCTTTTTCATTTGCACGTTTTGCAAGTCTGGAGATGTTAATCATTTCTTGTACTTGTAGTTCATCATGCGAATCTAGGATAGAACCGGGTCGTAGAGCATCACCTAAACTGAATGTTACATCATATTTTTGAGCAAGCTCCATCATGTAATCATAATGAGTAATGTATGGATTTTCTTTATCATATTTTAACATCCATGCAGCAGTAATTGTTCCACCTTTACTTACAACTCCTGCATATCGTTCCACCTTCAGAATTCTTTTTGCAATTTCTTTTGTTATTCCAGAATGAATTGTTGTATAATCAACACCATCTTTGATGTTATTTTCAAATGCTTTAAGAAAATCATCTTCTGTTATATCTAACGGATTCTTATGTTTCTCCACTCCAAAGTTGTATGCTTCATAAATTGGCACAGTTCCAAAAGTAATTGGTGCAACTTCCAAAAGCTTTCTTCGAACAATTCCAACATCACCACCATCGCTCAAATCCATAATTGTATCTGCATGATATTTTACTGCAACTTTTGCTTTCTCAATTTCTTCATCAATATTGACATTCAAAGTTGAAGTACCAATATTCACATTAACTTTGGTTTTTGTACCCTTGCCAATAGCGACGTTATGAATTTTTTCTTTACGTACATTGTTACTTGGGATAATTATTGAACCACTAGCAACCTTGGGAATTAACCAATCAAGTGTAACATCTTCATCTTTTGCTACCTGTTTCATTTCATCAGTAGCCACACCTCTACGTGCAGAGGTCATTTGTGTTGCCATATTTCAAATTGTCAAATGGTGGATTTAAACAATCGTATATCTTACGATCATCATGAATGTTCTCTCGATTGGAGGTTCAGACCCATCATCAGGAGCAGGAATTCAAAGTGATGTTAAAACATTTGAAAATCATGATGTTTATGGATTTACAGTAATTACTGCAATTACCAGTCAAAATACAAAGAAAATATCTAAAATTGCACCAATTTCTGCAAAAGATATCAGAACACAATTAGAATCAGTTCTCTCAGATTTTCAAATTGATGCAATTAAGATTGGGATGGTATATGATTCATCAATTATCAAGATTGTAAACACAATGATTAAAAATCAAAAATGCCCAATTGTCGTTGATCCAATAATCGAATCAACTACAAAGAAAATTTTACTAAAAAAATCAGCAATTGATAGTTACAAAAAATACATTATACCATTAGCGACAATCATCACACATTACATTTTGAAGGGTAAAAAAATCAAAATAATCAATCATGGTAGTGGATGTAATTATTCAGCGTCAATTACAGCATCACTAGCTAGAAAAAAATCAATCTATGAAGCAACAGTTACTGCTAAAGAGTACGTCTATCAATCAATAAAAAAATCTAAAAACTTAGGAAAAGGCATTAAGATAACTCATAAAGAAATTTCTAAGATACAGAAAGAACTTTCACATTCAATATTAGATTTTCAAAATATTAAGAATGTATCAAATTTAATTCCTGAATGTCAAACAAATTTTGTTTTTTCGAAAAATAAACCAAAAACTATCAAAAATGTCTTAGGTATTTCTGGCAGGCTTGTAAAATCCGGAAATAATGTTATCCAAGCAGGAGAATTGGTGTTTGGAGGTTCGCAACATGTTGCAACAGCAGTAATTCAAGTATCAAAAAAATTTTCTAATATTCGGTCAGCTATTAACATAAAATATGAACCAAAAATAATTAGCAATGCAAAAAAACACAAAATGTTGGTGTTGAGTTATGATAGAAAAAATGAATCTAAGAAATCAAAGTCAAAAGAAAATTCTTCAATATCATGGGGAATTTCCAGTTGTTTAAAATCAGATATTCCAGATATAATTTATCATAAAGGTGATTTTGGTAAAGAAGCAATGATCATAGTATTTGGTGAAACTCCTGCAGAAGTTGTGAGAAAGATCAAACTAATTCAATGAACAGTAAACATTGTGTAATTGGACATAAATAGAACTCAAAAGTGCATACAAACTCATGAAGGCAGTAATTTTAGCAGGAGGACTTGGAACCAGACTGCGACCATACACAAAATCACTTCCTAAACCAATGCTTCCACTAGGTAAAAAACCAATTTTAGAATATGAAATAGAATGGATTAAGAAAAATGGAATTAAAGAAATTGTAATTTGTGTAAGTTACTTACGAAAGAAAATTGAAAACTATTTTGGAGATGGAAGTAAATTTGGTGTAAAAATTGAATATGCTATTTCAAACAAACCACTTGCAACAGCAGGCCAGCTAAAAACTGCTGAGGAGTTTATTGATGACGCATTTGTTTGCCTATATGGCGATTCAATCTATAATTTCAGTTTGAAAAATATGATAACATACCATAAAAAATCAAAATCAGATATTACAATGAGTCTCTATGATTACAAATTCAATATGAAATATGGAGTAATTAACACAAAAAATAATGGCAAAGTAATTTCATGGGATGAAAAACCAGAATATTCAGCAAAAATTAACATTGGCTGTTATGTTATGCAACCAGAAGTATTCCAATTAATTCCAAAAAATAAACAGTATGGAATGGATGATGTCATACGAAAAACACTTGCAAAGAAAAAGAGAGTGGGAAGCGTAATTTCTAAAAAAGGATTTATCGATATAGGTGATAAAGAAACCTATGAAAAAACCAATGAAGAATATAGTAAAAAATCACGGTGATGAGAATGTCTGATATTGTAATTAGAGATATAGTTGAATCAGATATTGAGAATGGTTTTCTAGAAAGTTTGGATAGTTTAAAACCTGCAAGTAATCTTGACAGAAAAATTGCATTAGATATTCTGAAAAAAATTATTGGTAACCCTGATCACATAATACACGTGGCAGAAATTGATGGAAAGATTGTGGGTTCAACAACTCTACTTATTGAACAAAAATTCATTCATGAAGGAGGTAAAGTTGGCCATATCGAAGACGTAGTTGTCTCAAAAGAATTTGAAGGTAGAGGAATAGGAATTAAGCTTGTCACATCACTATTAGAAGTTGCAAAAACAAGAAATTGTTACAAAACAATTTTGGATTGTAAGAATGAATTAATTCCATTTTATGAAAGAATTGGATTCAAGCAAGAATCAAATCAAATGCGGTATAATCACTGATTATCTTCTTTTTTAAAATTAAATAATTTTGATGCTGCATTAATTACATCAGAATTTCCATGTTCTGTTTCTTTTCTAAGATTATTCATAGGCGTAGACATGATGTTTTCTGCTACAGATTTTGATAATTCTTCAATAATTTTTTTCTGTGAATCAGTCAATTCACCTAACATACCCAATGCTTTTTCAAGTTCTTTAATTCGAATAGCATCAGTGCTTTTGAAGACATCTTTTACAATTGGTTCAGCTTCTAGTCTTTTCATGCTTGCTTCTAATACTGGCAGTTCTTCTTTAATTATTTCTTCTGCAGAATTTTTCTGACCAATTCTACTTCTCATGTTTTTATCAACCATTTCAGCAATTTGATCAATATTCATCAATTTTATTCCTCTAAGTTCAGCAACTTTTTCATCAACTGTTCTAGGGTTTGATAAATCCAGAATCATCATACCCGAATTTTTGGTTTCTAGAGCTTTTTGAATTCTTTCAAAAGTTACCAAAAAGTAAGGTGCAGTAGTTGCCACAAATACAATGTCATAATTTTCAAAACCAGTAAGAATTGAATTAAAATCAACAGGTTCTCCACCCACAGTTTTAGAAAATGAGGTTGAACGCTCAACAGTTCTACTAGATATGAAAAATGGATATCCACGTTTTGTTAAGGACTTTGCAACAAGAGTTGCAGCTTCGCCAGTTCCAATTAAAAGAATTTTTTTAGATTTCATCTCATCTACATTTTCTTCAGCAAGTTTAACTGCCATCGAACCAACAGAAATGCTTCCCTTGCTTATACCAGTAGAAGTTCTTACTCTGGTACCAACTCTTATAGCTTTGTCAAATAATGTGTTAAGAGATTCACCAGAAACTTTTAGTTTTTTAGCAGATTGAATTGAATCTTTAATTTGTGTCATTATTTGTTCTTCTCCTACAACCATGGAGTCTAAACCAGAAGTTAATTTCAGTAGATGTTCATAAACTTCAGAATTTTGTGACCATTCTAAATTATCATTAAAGCTGTTTTCTTCTAAACCAGATAACGATGCCCAAGTTTTTTTGATTTCATCTCTATCAAAATTATTACCAGAACCAAATATCTCTACACGGTTACACGTTTGTAATATTACACATTCAGATAAACCGGTATGATTCTTAAAAGATCTATAAGCATTTTCAGAGTCTCCTAACGAAAATCTTTCGAGTACATGGATCGGTGATTTTTTGAAAGTAACTCTTGCATTTATGATATTTTTTGTCATTTCCAGTCTTTCACCATTTTCTTAATTGTCGTCTGTATTGCCTTGTATTTTCCATCTTTTAATAACTCTTTAACACGTTTATCATTCATCAACTCATAAAGGAATTTTTTTCTTTCAATTTGAGTCAAAATATGTTTTTTTGATTCGCTTCTCGCAAATTTTTGAATTTTGATTAATTCAATATCTTGATCAGAAATATTTTTTTGTAGACATTTTTCTGTTTTTGATTTTATTTTTTTAGCCATGATTGGGCTACTGCCACTAGTTGAGATTGCAACTTTGATTGTTTTTTTAATATCGATTAGAGACATGTATGAAATATCACTTGAATCTGGAGAATCAGATGCATATGCAAGAATTTTCATTTTTTTAGCAGTTTGAATTATTTTTTGATTCAAAACAGAGTCAGTTGTAGATGCAATTACCAAAAATGGTTTGTATTTTTTTAGGAAACTTGTAGAAGTTATTTTGAATTTTTTTAGTATGATTTTCTTTTTCTGTGAAAGTTTTGTTATTTCAGTAATTGGTTTTTCTCCAATTACAATAATTTCACAGCCCTCATTTGCTAGTAATTTTATTCGTTTCAAGGCTTCATTACCAGCACCGACAATAATTACACTTTTTTCATTTAGATGAAGGTCAATTATCACGATCTGCTACTAGCAAAATGTAATTTATAGATTCAAGAATACACGTTACATTTTTTAATTGATTTAATCGATTTTGGATATATGTCAAATATGGAAGAGATTGATAATGAAATATTAAATGAAATTCAATGGACTTTCCCGCTAGTTCCAAGACCATTTGATGAAATTGCAAAAAAATTCAATATTTCATCAGACGAGGTAAAGGACAGATTAAAGAAGATGAAAGAAAGAGGCGTCTTAAGACAACTTAGTGCAATATTTGATACAAGAAAATTAGGTTATACAAGTTCACTTGTTGCCATGGAAATTGAAAATGACAAATTAGAACAAGTTGCAATGATTATCAACAAACATCCAGGCGTAAGTCATAATTATGAAAGAAAACATCAATTCAATCTTTGGTTCACATTAGCAGTTCCGCCAGGTTCAGATTTGAAATCGGAGTTAGACAAATTTTCAAAACTTGATGGTATTAAAAAAGTGAGAATGTTACCTACTTTGCAATTATTTAAAATCGGAGTTAAATTAGATATGGTAGAAACAAAAAAGCATGATGTAAAACCTTCAGAAATAAAAAAAGAAATTAAAAAAGTTGATTTTGTTGCAAGTGAAGAAGATAAAGAATTCATTAGACAGTTACAAAAAGACTTTGAAATAGTAGATAGACCATTTCTAAATGCTGCAAATGAATTAGGAATTACTGAAGAAGAAGTTTTTGAAAGATTAAGACACTACGAAAAAATCGGAGTTATGCGAAGGTTTGCAGCTATTCTTCGACATAGAGAAGCAGGATTTACAGCAAATGGAATGATTGTATGGAAAGTTCCAGAAGATAGAATTAATCAAGTTGGAGAAAAATTAGGTGCATTTCCACAAGTTAGTCATTGTTATGAGAGACCCGTCTATCCTGACTGGCCATACAATGTATTTTCAATGATACATTGTAAATCAATTAATGAAGCTAATCAAGTCGCAAGTAACATTCAAGATCAGATTAATGTTGAAGAATACAAGATTCTATTTAGTTCAAGAGAATTCAAAAAGACAAGAGTAGAGTATTTTGTTGAGCATGAATTTAATATTGAAGAATCAATTCCGGCTTAGGAATATATTCAATTAGACCATAGGGTATACATGGCAAATTTTCCTGAAACAAGATTACGTAGATTAAGAACTAATCAAAAAATGAGAGATTTAGTTCAAGAAACCTCAATTTCGCCAAAAGACTTGATCTGCCCAGTTTTTGTTGAAGAAGGAATTGAAGCAAAAAAACAGATTAATTCAATGCCAGCAATGGAAAGACTTCCACTATCAGAGGTGGTGAACGAAGTCAATACTATTTCAGAATTAGGAATTCCTGCAATCATGTTATTTGGAATTCCAAGTGAAAAAGATGATGAAGGTACATCAGCATTTGTAGAACACGGAATAGTTCAAAAAGCAATAAAAGAGGTTCGTAAAAATTTTGGAGATAAAATTGTCATAATGGCAGATGTTTGCCTTTGTCAATATACGACATCAGGACATTGTGGACATATTCACGATGACAAAATTGATAATGATTCTAGTCTCATTACATTAGGGAAAATTGCGGTAAGCCAAGCAAAAGCTGGAGTAGATGTCGTCTCACCTTCTGCAATGATGGATGGACAAGTTAAAGCAATTAGAAAGGCCCTAGATGATGAAGGATTTACAGACGTGGCAATAATGTCACATTCAGCAAAACATAGATCAAACTTCTATTCGCCATTTCGAGATGCAGCCGAATGTGCACCACAATTCAGTGACAGACGCACCTACCAAGTCCCATTTACAAATCCAAGAGAAGCAATGAGAGAAGTTGAAACCGATGTAAATGAAGGAGTAGATATTGTAATGATTAAACCTGCATTAACTTATCTAGATTTGATATCAGAAACAAGAAGACAATACAATGTTCCTGTTGCAGCATATAGTGTTTCAGGAGAATATGCATTGGTTAAAGGTGCAGCAATGCAAGGATGGATAGATGAAGACGAGATGATAAAAGAAATACTGTACTCAATAAAACGTGCAGGTGCAGATATGATTGTAACTTATTTTGCAAAACAAATTGCTGAAAAATTATAAGATCTAAATGAGAGACGACGAAAAATTTGAAATTATAAGAGCATTGGATTTGCTACCACATATTTCGGGTGCAAGTTGGGCAATGTTATGGTTTAGAATTAATGGAATAAAAAATCCATCAAAAGATGAATTTAGAGAAAAAACTGTCGAGTACTTTAGTAAGATTGTACCACTACTGGAATCATTTGAGGGTAAGAAAGAATTTGATGATATCAATCATTACATGAAAAATAGATTTGAAGAAGAAAAAAAATTAATCATAAGTGGAGAAAATAAAGAAGTTGAAAAAAGATATCAACGTTATCTTGATTATGGTTAAATCTCAGTTTTAAGTTCTTTAAGAAAATTTTCTAAAATTTTTGTACGTTTTTTTGCTAGAATTTTACCAGTCTTAGTGTTCATTTTTTTTTCTAATGTGAGTAATTTCTCATAAAAATGGTCTAAAGCCCATCTATTATCATTAAGAACTCTATTTTTTGAAAAAGGGTCATTTGGATCATAAAAAGGTCTATTATTTGAACCACTAAATGAGAAAACTCGTGCCAGACCAATAGCTCCAATGGCATCCAGTCTATCTGCATCTTGGAGAATTTTTCCTTCAGGTGTAGAAGGTATTTTACCTTTTGAAAAACTATGTTGTTTTATTGCATCAGAAATTATCTTGATTTCAGCATCTAAAAAATGATTTTCTTTTAAAATTTTTTCAGAAAGTTTAGCACTTTTTGTAGAAGAATCTTTACGAGTTTTTGTTTTTATGATGTCATGTAATAATACAGCAGATAAAACTAATTTCTTGTTTCCATTTTCAGTTTTACATATTTTTTCAGCATTACGATATACTCTCATTACATGTTCAAAATCATGTGCAGGATCATTTTTTGCAAGTTTAATTTTAGCGATTTTTTTTAAATTTCCAAGTTGATTCATAATTTCCATATCTTTGGTCTTGTTAATTTGAATTTTCTTTTTGTTAATAGTAAAGTCCAATTAATACACGTAAAGAGAATTATGACAGATATTCCTAGCGCATCAGCAATTAAAATTCCAATATATCGTTCTTCAAATAATTCAACAAAAGGCGTTAGAACTATGTTACTTATGGATATCATCAAATAATATGATGCCACACGACCAGCCCAAAATCCAACATACAATCCAATACTTTTTGCCTTAAGGAGACCATATGTTACAAATAACATGTTACTCGGAAGAGGAGTTGCAGCAAAAAGGAATGAAGTGAGAACATAACCAAATCTTTTTTTGTTTAGAAAATTTCCAATTGCATCAAGATTAGATTTTTGCTCTTTTTGAACAAATTTCCTAAACAACGTAGAAACTCGTTTTAGAATAAATCTTCCAATTGTTGCACCTGTTGCACCAACTAACGCAAGAATCAGCGGATCATATGATGCATCTATCGCATAAAATGATGCAAGTATAATCCAAGTTGGAGGCATTAAAAGAGGAGCTGCATTTACGAGAATCAGTAAGAAAAAAATTCCTATGTAAGAAAATTCCAATACAGATTCAAAAAGATCAGCCATGAATCCCATCGTATGTTAAAATATCTAAATCATTGGATAACGACCAACAAAACATGAACCAGTTATACACGAACTTTATATCGAAAAAAACACCATAATCTCCATGCCTAGTGAAGTGTTGAAATGTTTTAGATGCAATCTATATTTTAAGAACGAAGAACTTGCAAAAATTCACAAAGAACTTACTAGTCATCAAATTACAACAACAAAATCACAGATTGCATAATTTTTAAGAAAATATGGAGGGGGTGGGATTCGAACCCACGAACTCCTAAGAGAAAGGATATCTTATACGATGATCTTGAGTCCTTCTCGGTTGACCAGGCTTCGATACCCCTCCAACAAATGATATTATTGATTTTAACATATAACTTCTTCAATGCAGAATGCTACTTTCATTATGAAAAAAATAATTTGAAAACAAAGTTTATAATCATTTTAAGGAATTCCAATACATGACAACAATTGATGAAGCCAAGAATATGAGATCAGGAATCAATGTTGAAGGTACAGTTGAACGTAAAGAAGAAGTTAGAACTGTAAACACAAAAGCTGGTTCAACAGTAGATGTAGCAAATGCAATGCTTGTAGACAATGGAATGGAAATTAAGATTACATTGTGGGCAGAAGATGCAAACAATATTCAAAATGGCGACAGAATAAAAATTGAAAACGGATATACTAACGAGTTTAAAGGAGAAGTCCAACTCGGAAAAGGTAAATTCGGAAAGCTTGAAAAAATTTAGATTAAAATTTTAATATTTTAACTATCTTCTAGACTTTTTCTTTTTTACTTTTTTTGTTTTTGGTTTAGCTTTTACTTTTTTTGTTTTTGGTTTAGCTTTTACTTTTTTTGTTTTTGGTTTAGCAGATTCGAATTTTTTTGATGCAGAATCCAATTTTACCTGGGCAGTTTTTGCTAATTTTACGAGTTCAGGTTTTGATGCCACATTCTTTTTGATGGTTTTACTAATAGAATTCTTTTTTTTCTCTATTTCGTCTATTGCTTGTGAGAATTTTTTCTCCATAGAGGCTCGTTGTTTGATTTCATTTTTGGTCTCTTCTATGGTGGAAATGATTGAATCCAACCTATATTGAAGGCTCTGTTTTTCCTCAGGAGTGTCAGAGAAATCAATCTCACTTTCAATTTGCTCCTTATTTTGATTCTCTAAGTTTAGTCGTTCTTGTGCAGCAGATTTTAGCCTTTGAATACTCTCCATTTGTGCGAGTTTTTGGCTAAGCATTTCGTTTACATCTTCAGCACTTTGTTTGAATGTGTCAATTCGTTTTTGAGTTGATTTTAGAGATGATGAATATTTTTTAGATATGGATTTGACTTTTTTGTACTCATTTTCACCTTTTCTCCGGATCTTACTGATCTCAGATTTTTGTGATGTTAATTGTTTTAATTTATTTTTTAACCCTACCACAAAATTATCGAGTATTATTATGGCTTAAGTTATTCAGAATGTGAGGTTTTGACTTATCTGTAAATAAAATTAACATAATTTGATTCAAAAAATTTTTTTAGGTACAGAATAAAGTGAAATATGGAATTTCATCCTTCAAAGATCCCTATTTCTAAAACATTCGATGTAAAAGATGAAAAACAAGCAACTGAAGCTGCACATGAAATGGTTATGATCGGTTTTGATAAAGAAGATAAAGGATACAAGGTTTTAATGCCAAAGGAAAATGAAAAAACCGCAAAACGGATCGGCTATACTGTAACTACAACTGTAACTTATGCGTTAAGAAAGACAAAACAGGAAAGAGATGTGCGATACTGGACATATCACGAAGATGAGAAAAACTATGCAATAGTTTTTGTTAGTTCTAGGGTTTTAGAGAAATTAGATTTTTCGTGGTAGAAATATTTCATCTAGTTTCAATCGTTTTGAAACATAACCAGCAAGAAATATTCCTAGAATAAATCCGCCAATGACATCTAAAGGATAGTGTTGTAAGACATAGATTCTACTAAATGACATCAATATTGGGTAAATCCAAATTAGATGAACACCTCTAGGGAATTTTTCAGATAATACATAGACCATGACAAATGCAAACATTGCAGAACGTGCAGCATGACCAGAAGGAAATCCAGCGGTCCAACTTCGCCCTTCACAGAAAAGAGAAAAACTATCAGGTTCTACCTCAAAAGGAAGTTCACTTCCAAGCCAATCCAGAAATGGCCTATCCCTATCAACACCACATTTTACATATCCAGTAATGAGCGAAGATAAAACAAGTAAGATAAGTAAAATCATTCCAATTTTTCGTGTTCTTCTAATGATTAGGAGGATTATGCTAAATGGCAGCATCACAAAAACATTACCAGATTCGGTTAGAAGCCACACAGCATAATCAATAGATGGATTTCCAGCAGATTCCTGAATACTGGTCATAAATTGTTTCTCAGAATCAAATGTAGATTGTGACATTGCGATAAAAGTACAAATGAGGAATAAGGTTAGAAGTATGAAAAAAGGTCGTGATCTAATTCCGAATAGAATATTTTGCAATTATTTCTCATTTATTCAATAATTGAGGACAATATGTCATTTACCATCATTAATGACGTGATCGGATAAACGAATTTTAACCGGAATAATGAATTCAGTGTGTGGGCATACTAACATTAGATAATTTTGATGTTAAAGACAAAACAGTGTTACTTCGTGTAGACATGAATTGTCCTATCCATCCAGACACATGTGAAATCTTGGGCACAAAAAGGATTGAAGAGGTAGTTGAAACAATTAATGCGCTAGATGGCGCAAAAATTGTCGTTATATCCCATCAGGGAAGAGTTGGTAGAGATGATTTTGTTGGAATGGAGCAACATGCAAAACAATTAGAAAAATTTTCAAATAAAAAAGTGCGATATGTGGCAGATGTAATTGGATCATTAGCTCAAAAAGAAATTAAGGAAATGAAAAGTGACGAAATAATTTTACTTGATAATCTCAGATTATGTGCTGAAGAGAATTATGAATTCTCATTAGAAGAAAGTGCAAGAACAATCATGGTTCAACGACTAAAAGATTTGTTTGATTTATTTATTTTAGATTCATTCCCAAGTGCACACAGAACACATCCATCTCTTGTAGGATTTGCACAAGTGTTACCAACATGTGCAGGACGTTTGTTAGAAAGAGAAGTGAAACAATTAGACAACATACTAACTGTCGCAAAATCTCCATTCACCGTGGTTTTAGGAGGATCAAAGGTTGATGATAGATTGAAAGCAATAAAATTATTAATTAAAAAAGAACGTGCAGATCACGTATTATTGACAGGAGTAATTGCAAATGTCTTCTTACGTGCACAAGGAAGAATAAAATTTCCATTAAACATTAAAGACGAAGATGAAATGGTGGCAAGTGCTCATTCATTGATTGGTGATCATCCAGATGTTTTTTCGACACCCGTAGATATTGCGGTGAATAAAGATGGGAAAAGAGTTGAGATAGACGTTAGAGATTTAGCAAAAGATGATGAGATATTTGACATTGGAACAAAAACTTTAGAACATTATTCAAAAATCGTTGCCAGCGCAGGAACAATATTCATGAGTGGTCCAGCAGGATTTTTTGAAAAAGAGAATTTTCAATTTGGAACAAAATCCATGCTTGAATCGATAGCAAATTCTATGGCAACATCAATAATTAGTGGAGGGCATTTAACATCAGCCCTAAAACAGTTCAATTTGACTGAGAAAGTGAATCATATGAGTACTGCAGGTGGAGCATTAGTCAGATATCTCACTGGCCAAAAATTACCTATGATAAAATGCCTAGAAGATGCTGCAGATAGACATGCTAAAGCGTAGCATTACAGTCTGAATTTGGGCAAATTCTAGATTCTTCTTTTCCCAAATATGCATCAGTGTTACATGAAGTACAAGGAATTTTCTCAACATCATTGAATATTTTGAACCATTGAGTGGTAAAATTTTGTGCAATGCAACGAACTAATCCATCATCTTCAATTTTTTTGAAATCACCTACTAAATCATCAATGGTTTGTGATTTATCAAATGCATCATTTTTTTTTAAAAATTCATAAATTTGATCATTACTAAATCGTAGATCAATTTCATTAAAATTATCGAAAATTACTTTTCTTATCTGCAGTACGTTAGAATTTGTCAACTAGTATAGATTAGCTGCCTCTTCTTTTAAGTTTCCTGCAGACTCAGAATCATTCAGCTTATCAGCAAAGTATGAATAAATTCCATATTTCAAAGTCTTAAGGGATAATAATGCACATTTAATTCGAACAGGACTTGTTTTGATTAGATGTTCAAGACCTAATTCAGACAATAATTCGTCTTTATCAAATTTCTTAACGTCATCAAGATTTTTGCCTTTAATCATTTCAGTTAAAACTGATGAACATGCCATACAGATTGCACATCCATGACCATCAAATTTTACGTCACTAATCTTGTTGTCATCAATGTTAAGATATAGATCTATAGTATCACCGCATAATGGATTTGCGTCATGTTGGTGAATATGTGCATCATCTATCTTTCCAAAGTTTGAAGGATTACGTGAATATTCTATAATCATTTCAGTGTAAATTGGATCGCCACTCATAGTTTGAACACCTTTGCTACTTCTTGTAATGATGCGACCAATACATCAATCTCTTCTTTTGTGTTGTATATGTAGAAACTTGCACGATTAGTTGCTGCAACATTTAGTTTTTCCATCAATACTTGTGCACAATGATGACCAGAGCGAATGGCAACACCTTCCCTATCAATTATAGCTCCAACATCATGAGGATGGACATCATTAAAATTGAAAGATATTACACCGCCTCGTTTTTCTGGTTCTTTTGTACCATACAATGTGATGCCTGGAACATTTTTCATTTTTTCAAGTGCATATCTAGTTAATTCTAATTCATGTTCTCGAATATTTTCCATTCCAATATTCTCAAGATATTTGATTGCCTCAGCAAAACCAATTACATCTGCAATATTTGGAGTTCCAGCCTCAAATTTGTATGGTAAATCATTCCAAGTTGTTTCATATTTGTGAACTTCACGAATCATGTCACCGCCTCCAAGGAATGGGCTCATTTTTTCGAGAATTTCTGTTTTAGCCCATAAGACACCAACACCTGTTGGACCTAACATCTTATGACCAGAAAATACATAGAAATCACAGTCAATTTCATTTAGATTAATTTTCATGTGTGGAACAGATTGTGCACCATCAATCAAAACTTTCACGCCAGCATTTTTACATTTTGAAACAATTTCTTTTACAGGAGATATAGTTCCCAAAACATTTGACATATGACTGAATGTCACTAATTTCACTTTTCCAGTAGAGAGATAATCATCTAATTGATCAAGCATTAATTCTCCGTTATCGTCAATGTCAATGTATTTGAGTTGAGCCTTTTTTTCTTGAGTAAGTAATTGCCATGGAACAATGTTAGAATGATGTTCATATTCAGTAGTAACAATGATGTCACCTTCTTTTACATTATCGCGGCCCCAAGCATATGCAACTAAATTGATTCCTTCAGTTGTACCTCGAACAAATATAATTTCCCGTGAATCTTCAATGTTCAGAAATTTTGCTACTACATCTCTAGTATTTTCAAATGCTTCAGTAGATTCTTCTGCTAAAGCATGTACAGCACGATGAATGTTTGAGTTATGATTCTGATAATAATCAGTAATTGCATCTATAACTTGATTAGGCTTCTGTGTAGTTGCAGCATTATCAAAGTATACTAATTTTTTATCTTCTCTTACGCGTCTGTTTAATACAGGAAAATCTTTTCGGAGATCTTCAAAAGAATCAGCAGTTGATTGCATAATTATACCTCAATCAAGATACTATTATCTTGTATTTTTGTTCTGTAAGTTTGTAATGAGTTTTCAGCAGGAGGATTTTGAGGTTTTCCATCATCCATATTGAACACAGATAGATGTAATGGACAAGTTAGTCCATTTTCGGTTAAAATTCCAGTAGATAAATCAGCGTCTGCATGGGTGCATATTCTATCAGTTGCAAATATTTTTCCATTCATGTTTGTTAATAGTAATTTTTTCTCATTATGATCAAAACTGAACATTTCACCTTGACCTAAGTTGTCTGTACTACATGCCTTAATCCAATCACTCATTGATTTCACCTATACTTGTAATGCTGTTCAATTTCGGCATTTTCATTATAGCGAGTTTCCTCAACTTCAACTAATGCTTTCAATTGTTCATCGTTGTTAATTGATAGTTCCTTTCCTTCCCATTTTGATTCAATTAGATATGCAATCCAAGCACGTACTTGATAAGACATTGAACGGGACATTGGCTCCAAAAATCCTTCTACAATGATTCTCTCAGCTTCAGGTTTGCTTAGACAACGTGTTCCCAAATAGAAAAGTTGTTCTTCATCCATTTGAGCAACAGATGCAGAGTGTGTTGCCTTTACATCATTTGTGAGAATCTCTAATCCAGGTATTGCATCAGATTTTGCATCCTTATCTAATAGAATTGAACGACCAGAGAGAAATGAGTTTGAATGTGCAGCATTTTCATTAATTTTGATCATTCCTTTAAACAAAGATTTTGATTTGTTTTTTAGAATTGATTTTTCAACAACTTTTCCTTCAGTAGATTGTTCATTATGATTTACAATTGTATTGAGATCGAAGGATTGTTCATTATTTCCAAATACTACTTCAGAATCAGTTGCAACAGCACCAGTTCCGTTAAGATGATAATCAATTCTATATCTAGATAACATTGCACCAAAGAGACCAAGATACCAATTAATTTTTGAATCCTGTGCAAGATGTGAACTTCTTGTAGAGAAATTAATTGATGATTGATCCATCATTTGTAGGGATGTTACATCAAGACTACTATTTGCTCCAATGCTAGTATTCAATAGTTCAAGGTATGCTTGTTGTTTTCCATTTTGAGGAGAATACATTTCTTGAACTAGATTTGCTTTAGCATTATCTTCAACAATTATAATATTTCTAGATATTGTGGACAAACCATCATCAGATAAACAAGAGAATAGATGGATTGGTTCATCTACAATTTGGTTTTTTGGAACGTACACAAATAATCCAGAATTAAATGCAGCATTGTTTAGTGCTGTGTATTTATCTTCATTAGAATTGGAAGATTTGATTGTTTTTTCTATCAATTCTTGATGTTGTTTTAATGCATCATCTATAGATGAAATAACAACTCCTTTTGATTTTAATTCATCAGAAAGGTTTGTAGAGATTATGTTTGTGCCTACTTGTATCAATCCATTTTCTTTTTTTACCTCTTCAACACGTTTTGAGAGGAAATCAGGTAATTTTGAATCGGAATCTGTAGATAATGAGACCATTTCAGGATCCATACGTTTTGCATCAGTGTATTTATTGTAAAGTGGAGATACTTCAGCAGGTAATTCGTTATAGATGTCAAGTGAATTTTTTCTATATTCTTTAAGCCATTGCGGTTCATTTTTTGATGATGAAATTTCTTCAACTAGAGAATTTTGAATTGAGGATAGTTTTTGTTCCATGATTTATCACGACAGAGTAATTCTAACCGACTGAATTATCCATCTCTAATTTGATGAGGCGGTTTAATTCTACTGCATATTCCATTGGGAGTTCTTTTGTGAATGGTTCCATAAAGCCGTTAACAATTAGAGTTAATGCTTCTTCTTCAGTAAATCCACGAGTCATCAAGTAGAAAATTTGATCATCACCTATTTTTCCAACTGTAGCTTCGTGAGTAATTGTTGCATCTTCTTGATTGATTTCCATGTAAGGATAAGTATCAGTTTTTGATGTTTCATCTAAGAGTAATGCATCACATCTTACAGTAGATTTTACATTTGTTGCACCTTTTGCAACATTAAGTAATCCTCTGTAAGTAGAACGACCGTTAGAACGACTAACAGATTTTGAAGTAATTTTTGATGTGGTATCAGGTGCAAGATGAACCATTTTTGCACCAGTATCCTGATGCTGTCCTTTTCCTGCAAAAGCAATTGAGAGGGTTTCACCGTAAGCTTTTGGACCCATTAAATAGATTCCAGGATATTTCATTGTGATTTTACTTCCAATGTTACCATCAATCCACTCAACAGTTGCACCTTCATATGCATAAGCACGTTTAGTTACAAGATTGTAAACATCATTACTCCAATTTTGAATTGTAGTGTATCGTAATTTTGCATCTTTGTGTGCAACAAGTTCTACTACGGCAGAGTGTAATGATTCAGATGAGTAAACTGGAGCAGTACAACCTTCAATGTAATGAACTTCAGAACCCTCATCAGCAATAATTAGTGTTCTTTCAAATTGACCAATATTTTCTGCATTAATTCTAAAGTATGCTTGTAATGGCATGTCAACTTTAACACCAGGAGGAATGTAGATGAATGAACCACCACTCCATACTGCACTGTTTAATGCGGCAAATTTGTTATCTTCAGGAGGAATCATTTTTCCAAAGTATTTTTTGAATATTTCTGGATGTTCTTTTAGTGCACTGTCAGTATCCAAAAATAATACACCTTGTTTTGCTAAATCTTCTCTAAGATTGTGATATACTACTTCGGATTCATATTGTGCTCCAACTCCAGCAAGGAATTTTTTTTCTGCTTCAGGAATGCCTAGTTTATCAAATGTATTTTTGACATCTTCAGGAACATCATCCCAATTTTTTTCAGTTTTTTCAGAAGCTTTTGCATAATAGTAAATATTTTGAAAATCAATATGGCTTAGATCTGCACCCCAATTTGGCATTGGTCTTTTCATAAATGCCTCGTATGATCTTAATCTAAAATCAAGCATCCATTGTGGCTCGTCTTTCATTTTGCTGATTCCAATTACGGTATCTTTTGAAAGACCTTTTTTACTCAAATGGACGTACATTTCAGTAGAGTCTTTGAAATCATACTTGGAATAATCCATGTCAAAATTTTCAGTTGCCATATACAAAATACAACGTTGTTATTATAAAAGTCCGAGGAAATTTAGGCTAGGCTAAATAGGTTAAGCTAATGAGAGCTCATTAACCATTACATCTACTGAACCAGCTACTGTGTGAACATCAGCAATAATATTTTGAACGTCAAATTTTTTGAGTTCATCAGCAGTGAATGGGCCAATTGCAATTACCTTGGTTTTTTGTAAATTTTCTAATAATTGAGAATGTTCAAAATCTTTTGTCATTATTTCAAAAAATGCCCTAACAGAGGATGCACTTGTGAAAATTATTCCATCGACAGAGTTTTTTGAGAACAATGAACGAAATTCATTCCATTGCGTAGTATCGCGAAATGCACATACATCATAAAGATATAATTCAATAATTTCTAATCCAATTTTTTCAAGAAGATCCTTCAGAAATGGAGTTGAGGCACCGCTTCTAGGCACAATTACCTTTTTGCCCACAGCGTTCAATTTTGTAAATACTTCACCAACACCAACAGATGAATATCTTGTTGGCATGTATGAGACCTTGATATTTTCATTTTCTAACGCATCTTTTGTCTTAGGGCCAACTGCAATTACAATGGTATTAGTTATTGCCAGTCTCAATTCTTCAAATTTTGATATTTTTTTAGAACTTTCAATTAAGAG
>LUMG01000067.1_pt1 | contig 31095 bp, 28 predicted proteins | sample 729691 | NCBI WGS metagenome assembly LUMG01 (sample SAMN03860269, study PRJNA289734) | marine metagenome | biome: seawater column; feature: ocean; material: water; isolation source: Red Sea water column Station 34 - depth 50m | place: Saudi Arabia: Red Sea | collected 2011-10-15 | depth 50 m
CCCTCAACCTCACCAAGGTGTTTGTGCTGATGCAATTGCAACTTTAGAAAATATTAGTCGAGAGGATGTTGATAAATTAGCATTCGTTAGTCAGCAAAATGCCGCTAAAGCTCTTGAAGGCGGGCATTTTGATAAATCTCTTGTTCCTGTTTATAAGGAAGATGGGTCTCTAGCTTTAGACCATGAAGAATTTCCGAGACCAAATACAACTCTTGAAGGGTTATCAGAGTTGAAAGCTTCTTTCGAATCCCTTGCTGATTACCCTCTTGATGAAGACGGAACAACATTTAGAAAACTTGTATTACAAAAATATCCAGATTTAGAAATTAATCATGTTCACCATGCAGGCAATAGCTCCGGAGTAGTAGATGGAGCTGCTGCGCTTCTTTTAACATCTCCTGATTATGCTAAGGCAAATGGGATGAAGCCTCGTGCAAAAGTTAAAGCTATGGCAAATATGGGAGACTCACCAACTCTAATGTTAAATGCCCCTGTTCCTGCTGCTAAGAAGGTTTTAGATAAAGCTGGCTTAACACTAGAAGATATAGACCTTTTTGAAGTGAATGAAGCTTTTTCTGTAGTTACAGAGAAATTTATTAGAGATTTGGATGTTGATAGAGAAAAAATTAATGTAAACGGTGGAGCAATGGCTCTGGGTCATCCGATTGGTGCTACAGGTTCAATTCTGGTTAATACAATTGTTGACGAGCTTGAAAGAAGAGATGCGCAGTTTGGTCTAGTTACAATGTTCTAGTGAATACAATAGTTGATGAGCTAGAAAGAAGAGACGCTCAATTTGGATTGGTTACTATGTGTGCTGCAGGTGGAATGGCGCCAGCAATAATTATTGAAAGAATGTAATTACTTATTAATTAAATATTTATGTCTGAAACTATAGATCAAAAGCCTACAATTGGACCAAGGGAACAAATAGGCCTTATAGGTTTGTTATTATCTGCATTTAGTGCGCCCTTCACAATGGCTTTTCTCATTGGCGCTGTTGCAGATGAATTTGTTAACTCGACAAGGGGAGAAATTGGGACAATTGCAACACTTGAATTATTTTCTATTTCAATTGTTTCTATTATAATTTCTCGTAATACTCATCGAATAAATCGGCGTTTAGTTTTTATCTTGGCTGCACTTATTGTTGCCATTGGTCATTCGCTTACAATTTATGCCCCAGATTTAAATACAGTATTTATAGCAAGGATTATTTCAGGGATCGGTTCTGGAGCAATAGTTGCTACTATTATGGCTACCATAGCTAAAGCTCAAAATGCTCAAATGACATTTGCTCTTTTGAATTCAGGTGTAGGAGCAGCGGGGGTGTTATTGAGTTTGGTTATCCCAAGAATAATTTCTATCTATGGGATGGATGGAGCGTATTTTATTCATTTAGTTTTTTCCTTACTTGCGTTTTTATTTATTTTATTAATTTCATTTGAAAAGGATTCAGCTGAAGAAAAGATTACACTTAAGCCCTATAGAGGAAAACTTGGGTGGATAGCTATGTTCGGAGTAGCCTTTGCATTTTTCGCTCATGGAGGTTTACTAACTTTTTCTGAGAGAATTGGTGCAGGTTTAGATATATCAGTAATCACTATGGGTAATGTTTTCGCCTTAGGAGGTTTACTAACTATAGTTGGCCCTCTAATAGCAGGATTTATAGGTAGTAGGTTTGGGAGTATGAAACCTAGTATTTTTTTCCTTGCGTTAATGGTAATAGGATCTTTTTTTGTTGCTAACGCATGGAATCCTCTTATTTTTTATATATTTGTACCAATATTTGGATTATTGCCGATTATGTGGACCCCATTTTTTCTTGGTGGAATGGCAAATTTAGACTCAACAGGAAGATTAGCTGCAGCGCATCCAGCTTTTGTTACCATGGGTGGAGCTATTGGTCCTATGATAATGGGTTATATTTCAGATTTTGGAGGCTTCTCTCTCGTTGGATGGGTTGCTATGGTAATTATTGTAATTAGTATACCAATGGTGATATCTGGAACAAAAGAAGCTGATCAAAAATTATAAATTTTATAGATAATTGTAAAAACTCGGATATGATAATCTTGTTAGGAGGAAACAAATGCCAAGAATAAAGAAACTTGAATTAGATGAATGGGATAATGACCTAAGGGAAATGACAGCCGCAGATAGCGGCACAGCATTAGAACAAGGTATTATGAGAATGTTTGCACATACTCCAGAAATTTCAAAAGGTTTAGTTGCATTTGGCGGAGCCATAAAATCTCATAGATCATTACCTGATAGATTAGTTGAGTTAGTTAGACTAAGAGTAGCTTTTCATAATCAATGCAGAAGTTGTATGGCTATTCGATATCAGGATGGTGTTGATGCTGGTATTGACGAAGATCTCGTTTGTTCATTAGAAAAGCCTCAGGAAGCTGAGGACTTAAGTGATGCTGAGAAAGCGGCAATAGAATATGGAGAACTCTTTGCAACTAATCATTTAGCTATTGATGACTCTGTATACGAAAATTTACGAAAGTATTTTTCAGAAGCAGAAATAGTAGAGTTATCTATTACTGTCGCTTGGTTTGTTGGTTTTGGTCGTCTTGCGGCAACTTATCATATGGTTGAAGAATTGCCTGAAGCCTTCCAAAATGAAAATTCTGAAAAATTAACACCTTGGAATGAGGAATCAATTATTGTCCGTTAGGGTTGTATTATAATTTTTATTTGACCATACCCCTCTTACAGACATTACTATCCAAAATAAACATGCCATACTCAATATGTGAAGACCTGCAGCATATTGAGCAATAAAAGCACATATGTTTCCAACAATCATGATGTTAAACCCTATGAATCTAAACTTCATTGACGGCGATGACAATAGCGGTGCTGGCAATAATGTTCCTGTTAATAGAGCTAAAATCTCTAACCAATTCGGTATATCCATTTTCTTTTCCTTAATTAAATCTTGAGTACAAATAATTAATAGTTTTTAATAAAGAATAAACTTAATGAGGGGAAAATGGCAAAAGTAAAAAGTGTGAATGATTTATTAGCTGAGCAAGCCGTTAGAAAAGCTGCAACGTGTTATTCTAGGGGTGTTGATAGATCAGATTTGGAATTGTTAAAGTCTGCTTTTCATGATGATGCCGAAGTCAGATATGGAAGTTATGACGGTCACTACGAAGAATTTTGTAAAACTGTTGTAGATGGTCAAGCAGGTATGGATTATACAACTCATACAGTAGTCAATGAGTATTATGATATAGACGCTGACAATAACAAAGGAAAGGGTGAAATCTATGTCCTTGCTTTTTTATCGATGGCAGGCTCAGAATACTTAGTGGCAGGTCGCTATATTGATCATTATGAATGTAGAGATGGTGACTGGCGAATAACTCTCAGACAATATATTTATGATTGGAGTAGAACTGGTGACTTTAGTGGTTCAGATCCAAATGGATTATTTGAAAGCTTAACCTATAGAGGTAAACATACTATGGAAGATTTATCCTATGAGGTTTTAGAAGAGTAAATTAAAAATTAACGAGTTGTCCAACCACCATCGACAACATACTCGCTTCCAGTAACATAAGATGACTCATCTGAGGCTAGATAAAGAGCACAATTAGCAATATCTTCTGCAGTACCCATAGATTTTAAGGGAATTGTTTCAATAATTGCTTCAAAATCCCTTCCACGCTCTTCAATTTTTTTCGGATCATTCATATTTGTGGCCATAAAACCAGGGTGAATAGAATTGCATCTTATTTTATTAGGCCCGTACTCAATAGCGATTGATTTGGTTAGTAGTCTAACTCCTCCTTTACTCGCATTGTAAGCTGCACATCCCTGAAGACCTACTAAACCGGCTATTGATGAAAGATTGATTATTGAACCAGAGTTATTTTTTTTCATCTCAGGTATAACAGCCTTGCAACCAAGAAAAACAGATTTCAAATTCACATTGATTTGTTGATCCCATTGATCTTCAGAAAATTCTTCGAAAGGCCCTATTAACGCTATTCCGGCATTATTTACCAATATATCAATTTTACTAAATTCTGATATTGAAATATCTACAACATTTTTCCAATCTTCAGTTGAAACAACATCTTGTTTTATAAAAATAGCTTCACCACCTTTTTCGTTAACCTCTGAAACTGTTTTTTCTCCACCTTCAACATCTATATCTGTCACAACAATCTTTGCACCTTCTTCTGCAAATTTATGAATTGTTGAATGTCCAAGGCCTGGATTTGATGCACCGCCTGTGACAATAGCTACTTTATTATCTAATCTTTTCATAATGTTTCCTTATATTGATGTTCTATATTCTTTAAAAAATTTTCTGATTTCGTCAATTATAATTTTTGGTTGTTCCATTGGAGCAAAGTGGCCTCCATTTTTAAATGTATTCCAATGTTTAAGGTTATTTGCTTTTTCCATTATTTTTTTAGGTCTAAAAATAATATCTTCTTCAAATACACTAAAACCAGTTGCACTCTCTACCTTAGGTGACCGGTCATGTGATGGTTTCCATAAATTATGGGCGGCTTCATAGTAATACCGTGCAGATGTTCCAAAGCTTTCAGATAACCAATAAATCATTGTTGTATTAATGAGGTCATCTTTAGTAAATTTAGTTTCTATATCTCCATTACAATCACTCCAATCTCTTCTTTTCTCAATTAGCCATGCACATAACCCAATAGGTGAGTCATTTATTGCATATGATAAAGTTTGCGGTTTTGTTGCTTGTATTTGAAAATAACCGTGACCTTCTTCCCAGAATTTTAAATTTTTATAATGAAACTTCTTTTCATCCTGAGCAAAATCATCTTCATTGGGAGGGGGACTATCAAAGAAATCTAAATTTATTATTGTATGTGTATGTACAGCAGGAACTATTTTAGAATATTTATGCCCAAGCTGGAGGGTAACTAAACCGCCCCAATCCCCACCATGTGCAAAAAACTTATTATAACCTAATATATCTTGCATTAGTCTTACCCATAAATCAGCTGTATTGGTAAAATTAATACCTGTTTTTGTTAATGGTGTAGAAAAACCAAAACCTGGGAGTGAAGGCACGACGACATCAAAAGAGTCTTCTTCTTTTCCTCCATAATCCTCAGGATTGGTAAGTGGTTTTATTATTTTTTTATAATCCCAAAATGTCCAAGGCCAACCATGAGTTAGAATAATTGGTTTTGAATTTTTATTTGGACTTTTTATGTGAATAAAATGGATTGGAATATCATTAATTTCGCAGATAAAATTTGGGAAAGAATTTATTTCATTTTCAGTCTTTTTCCAGTCGTATTCTGATATCCAATATTCTAGTAATTCCTCAAGATAGTTTCTTTCTGTTCCATAATTCCAATTCGAATTACCAATGTCTTGGGTTAGCCTCGATGATTTTAATCGATAAGAAATTTCTTTAAGAACATCATTCTTAATATTTAATGTGAAGGGCTTCATTTTTAGCCTTATAAGAATATTTATTCTAAATAATAATTTCTTATCTTCTCTATATCTTCTTCTGTAAGATTTAGACCTTCAGAAATATATTGATCCATTCCACCCCAATGACTATCTATTGTATCGAATGCAGCTTGAATATATCTTTCTTCAACTAGATTTATCTTTCTTAGATTATCGCTGTCTGCTCTAAAAAATGTTTTAAGTTCAATTTCAAATAATTTTTCATCAACATGGTCACTCACATATTTATTTGTTTTAAGGTAGTCTTCAATTATCTTTTCTCTTGGAACACCCAAAACTGTGAGAATCATAGCACTACCAAACCCAGCCCTGTCTTTCCCTGCTGTACAATGCAGAACAAATGGCTCTCCACCATTATCAACTATATGTCTGAAAAAATGTTTGTATTCCTCTGTGAATTCCTTGACTAAAATTACATTAAAGTCCCTTAATAAATTTGAAGAGTCGAGATCTCCAAATGTTAAGTCTCTCATTAAAGTTTCTGTTACTCCCTCTGGCTCAAATTTAATCGGAAGCAAGATTGGAGTCATGTTTGGAGTTAGTCTATCAGGCTCTTCGGTTCTTTCTTCATCAGATCGAAAATCAACTACAGATTTAATATTTAATCTTTCCATGTATTTTACATCTTCATCAGTAAGTGAGTGAAGATTATCTGATCGGTAAACTTTACCCCATTTAACGGTTTTTCCATCTTCAGTTTTGTAACCACCTAGGTCTCTAAAATTATGAGCACCTGTAAAAGGGAGCTTTCTATTTTCTTCTCTAAGATTTTCAGTGAGATCAGCTGGTATCGTTCTCTCTAAAGAAGCAATCTCCTTTTCACCAGATATAAAAAAGATTATGCCAATTATAATCGCAGCTGCAATTAAGTACTTAAATATTTTCATTTCTACCTCTTTAAAAATTGTAAAATAAAACCCCTAAAAAATTAATTTATAGGGGTTTTAATAAAAGTTAAGTAATATTTAGAATGAGTAACGTAATCCTGCAGTAAAGGCTCTTCCAAAAGACTCTACTTGGTTTACATTCCATGGAGCCGCTGTGTAACGCATATCTGACTCATCCGAAATATTATTGAAATCAACAAAGATTGATGCTTTTTGACCAGTCAATTCCTCTAGATCATATCGTATAGATGCATCAAGACGCATTTGAGGTGCCCAATAAACACCCCCGTCAAGTCCAAATACAGCTCCTGTTTCTGTTTCATCCAGCCATTCACTTCTATAACGGTAGGTTATTCTTGCTGAAAAACCACGATCTTCATAGAAAATTGACGCATTGTAATTTGTATCAGATTGACCTGGTAGAGCAAATTTTTTACCTTCAGGCGTTGTGTATTCTGAATCAATTATACCAAGATTGAAAGATGCTCCAAATCCTGAGAAAAAACCTTCAATATAATTATCTAATCTTCCAACAAAAGAGATTTCGAGACCTTGAAGTTGGCCGTCACTTCCGTTTCCAAAAGCTGCTAGATCCCATAATTCTCCAGGTTGAGCATCATCAGAATAAAGAGTTCCATCAACTTTTTCATTAGACTCGGAAATTACATTGTCAATTTCACGGTGAAATACTGTTATGGAGAAAAGGCTTGCTTCTGCATAATACCATTCAAAAGACGCATCTAATCCCCATGACTCCTCTTCCTTAAGGAAAGGATTACCACCTGCAATTGATTCGGATATCGAATTAATTGAAGCTGCCGCTCTTGATTCAATATACGATGGACGACTAATACCAGTTGAGTATGACAAGCGGAGTTTCTTATCTTCAGCTAAATCATAATTCAAATGCACGCTTGGTAAATAATTTGTGTAAGTTCTTTTAACACTTAATTCTTCTTTCGCTCCTGCTGCAATATTTTCATAACCGATATCACCACTCACAGTTGCTAGACGAAAACCTACAGTTTGGTATTCTGTATCCTCAATACGAAGACCGGCAATAATATTACCCCACTCCATATCAAAAGTTTGCATGATGTACGCTGCCATTAAAGTTTCCTCAATATTAATTTTCTCATCATCAGGAAAATCAGAACGAGGAGGACGAACAGTATTTAGACATTCATTTAATGCAGGGTTATCAGTATAAAAGGCACCAACATCGTTATTTCTTGGAGTAGCAAAATCGCCAAGTCTGTAATCCTTTGGGTTACATACATCAGCAGGGTATCCTCCAGAAACTGAGATTGTAGCAAGAGTTGCTCCACCGCCTGTAGCTACTCTGTCATCATATTGAAATCCAAACTTTAATTGACCTCTACTATTTTCTCTACTTATATCAAATTTAAATTGATCAGTTTCAGTGTAAAGACCGCCAATTGCATCTACTAGAAGTTTTACAGGATAATCAACATCACGGTAAGTCCCGTCAAAATTAACAATTGGATTTTGTGGATCAGAAATATCATAAGATAGATTTGTTAATTGTCCTCCACCTATAAAATAACCGATAGGCATATAGGTATCAAAAGTAGTATCAATTTTACTTACTTGAGCTTCAACATCCCACTCACCAATAGGTGTTTCTACACCTAATGTCAGCATTTCTGTTTTATTTATATATGTGGCGTCATTAAATAATCTTCTTGCGCTACCTGTATAGCCTGAACCAGTTGTTGGTGTGCCATCTGATACATATACGCGGAAATCATTTCTTTCTTCATTATCTGTAAATTCAGTATTAAGAGATGTTAAAAATATTCTACCCCCATTTTGAAGGTACTTTTCAAATGTTCCACCAAATGCTTCACTCTCTCTTTCTACCTTGTAGCTTCTAAAATCAATTCTATCAGGAGTTTGCGCACCTTTGGTGCCGCCATATGTAGGCTCACGATTGTCAGTAATCTGTTCAACAGAACTGCTAGAACCATAAACTACAAAACCAAAATCATCGTTAGAGTAGGAAGTTCTTAAATTTTCTTTTGTAATATCACCACCACCCTGATCTTGTTCACCTCTTCCAACTTCTGTTGCAAAAGACCAACCATCTACATCTGAAGGTTTGAATGTTTTAATATTAATAAATCCAGAAATTGATTCTCCAGGCATATCAGAAGTGATAGCTTTATTAGCAACTACTTGAGATGTAATTACAGTAGGGTAAGAGTCAAATCTGGGAATACGACCATTTTCAACACCAGGGATATTAATGCCATTAAAGGCCGTCGTTGTATATCTTTTCGGAGTTCCTCGAAAACTAACATATCTGGCTTGCCCTTGGTCTCTTTCAATTGATATACCAGGAAGTCGGCCAAGAGAGTCAGATAGGTTTACATCTGGAAATCTCCCTATGGCATCGGCTGAAATAACTTCTGCTAAATTTGGTGCAGATCTTTTAGCTTCGATGGCCGCTTGCTGGCTTTCTTTAATTGCTTTTCCGTAAACTATCACTTCTTCAATATCTTGATCTTGAGACTGAGTATTTACAGAAAAAAATATGATAACTATTGGTATTAAAAATAATAATGATTTTGAGAATTTCATTAACTTTCCCCCTTTTTCAAATAAAAAAAAGAGATATTAAGTTCTTCTTTTTCTTATTATTTTGATTATTAAATGTTCTCCTTAAAAAAAGTTTACTGATAAAGTGTAAGTTACACAAGAAATTTAGATTACATTTAGGCTTTTTTTTCTTATATAAATATAAGATATTGTTTTCATTGGAGATAAGATGAAGTTTCATAATAATTTAATAATTGTTTTTGTTCTGGTTTTTCAGTTTTTTCTTGCTCCTCAGTCATTTTCAGGCTGGAGAAACAATGTTGAAGAGTTCAAAATAGGACTTTCCGGTGGCGAAAATGAAGCTGATAGATTAAAGAATTATGAATGTTGGAGAGTGTATTTAGAAAATAAATTAAATATTCCAGTGAAATTTTATCCAGCATCAGATGTTGCAGGTATTATTCATGGCTTACTAGGAAAAACAATTGACTATGCTAGTGTTGGACCTTCAGCATATGCAGCAATGTTTATCGATGATCCTGATGCAATAGAGCCAGTCATAACAGTAAAAGAAAGTGATGGATCAGATGGCTACAAGTCAGCAATTTATGTTAGAGCAGATTCAAGTATTTACTCAATTGAGGATTTGAGAGGAAAAGCTATGGCTTGGTCAGATCCTAATACAACTTCAGGTTATTTAGTTCCAACCTTTGAGTTGTATCAAATGGGAATTAATCCTTCAGAATTTTTCAGTCGTACAGGTTTCGCAGGCGGACATGAACAAGCCGTTATTTCTGTTTTGAATAAACAATACGATGCTGGTGCTACATGGGTTTCTGGGCAAGGTGATGTTAAAGAGGGTTATTCTAGGGGGATGTTGAGAAATATGATTAAAAAAGGCTTGCTTGATATGAGTGAGTTAAGAGTAATATGGTTGTCAAATCAAATTATGAATGGACCGCATGTTATTAGAAAAGATTTACCTGAAGATCTTAAAGAAGAAATAATTCAACATAACCTTAATCTTCAAAAGGAAGATCAAAAATGTTTTAAAGAAATAACCATGGGTGAAAGCCAAGGCTTTATCAGAGTAAATCATGAAAATTATATTAATGTTGTTGATATAAGAAGATTTATAAAAAATCAGAGAAGAAGATGAGTTTGGAAATAGTTGAAAGAATAAAAGAAAGTGACAGTCTAGAACTGGCTCTTGAAAATGCATTAAATAAATTGCAAAAGGCAGTTAAAAAAAGAAATGACGATCTTCATCTTCTAAATGTTGTTACTGTTGATGAACAAAATAGACCAAATACAAGAAATGTTGTTTTGAGAGATTTTTCTATTGAAAATCTAACTTTACGTTTCCACACTGATAAAAGATCATCCAAAATTAAAGATATCAAATTAAATAAAGATATATGTCTCATTGGCTATGATAAGAGGGCTAAACTACAAATCAGAATAGATGCTGAAGCATATTCTATAGATAATGAAGAAATATTGTTGGAAATATGGCAAAAAATGTATCCAATGAGTCGTGAATGTTATCGTGTCGCAAAATCACCAGGTGATAAAATTGAATCATTAGCTGAAATAAAATTTAATGATGAAAATGATAGTAATTTGGTAGGTTTTGATAATTTTGCAGCCATACAATGTAATATAAAATCAATGGAAATTTTATATTTAAGTCATACTGGCCACATTCGTGCAAAGTATAATAATGATAACGGAATCTTAAAAGGTGAGTGGCTTGTGCCATAAATTCTATGGCAATTAATTACAGTCAAAATGATGATGTCATTGTTCCTAATAATTCACATGTATATCGCGGTTTGGGTGGTGACGATGTTTATATTTTAACCAGTCAAATTTCATCAGAAACAAATATATCTATAGTGGATACTGCTGGTTTTAATAAAATTCAATTTGTAGATGGTTTTAAATTTAAACAAACAAAATTTGCAAATAATGCTTTTGAAATAACACTGGATAATAATTCGGTAATCATTATAAATGCTGCTCAAAATTTCTCATATGAGATAGGCGGAAACATAACAAATAATGAAAAAGGAAATATATATTCCTATAATGAGTTAGCTTCATTTATTGGCTTCGAAAGTCTTCCTGAGGTTGGTACAGCAGAAAGCCGTTCTAGTTATGCGGTTATTAATGAAGAATTAAAAATCATAATCAATCAATTTGAGTGGATTACTAAAGAACCAGAATCTTTAGGTTTAGAGACTAGAGAAGTTGATAACCTAATGGAATATATAAAAACACCAGGATTCAATACACAAGCTGCCATTCTAATTAAAGGCAATAACATTGTTTCAGAATACTATGCGGATGGTTATGATAAGGATGATTTAGTTACAAGTTGGTCTGTAGCAAAAAGTTTTTCTTCAACTCTAATTGGAATTGCAATTGACGAAGGTTATATTAATTCTGTTGATGACTCGATAGCTCTTTATCTTCCTAAATGGAAAACAGAACCTCAAGAAAATATTAGTTTAAAATATCTTTTAGGCATGAGATCTGGAATGGATGATCACCCTGGTTTAGGTGTGTACTTCCAAAGTGATATGGTTAGTTATTCTCTTGATAGAGATATATCAAGAGAACCAGGAATAGCATTTAGTTATTCGAATGAAGACTCAATGCTATTTAGTAGGATTATTGAGAATGCTACAGGTCTTGATTTTCAAGAATATGCTGATACCAGACTTTTTGATAAATTAGGTATTAAAGAAACATGGTGGACGGATAAAAGTGGTAATACTTTAACTTATGCTGGTTTAGACATGACTCCAAGAGAATTTGCAAAATTTGGCCTTATGATTGCTCAAGAGGGTAAATGGCTAAATGAAAAAATTGTATCTGAATCGTGGGTTAAAGAGGCAACAACGGAATTTGATAACCTTGCATCTTATGGCTATCAATGGTGGACATCAACAATTTCAGAACATGGCTTAGGTACAGCAAGGCAAGAGGATTATCCTTTTTTTTCTGCTCTTGGCTTAGATGGGCAATATATATATGTTTGGCCTGAAAAGGATCTTGTATTAGTCAGATTTACTAAATATCAGCATCAAGGAAATATAGACTCTTCTGTGGTTGATTTTGGAACAGGTACTTATCATGGTACTGAGACTGGAAATATGCCAATATATGAACTTGAGAGTTTATTTTATGCTGTAGGTGATAATTTAGAAGACCAAATTATTCCCACATACTCGGATTTTGGATAAATTATGTTTGATATTGAAGAATATTCGAAAAAGATGAAAGATGCTGAACTCTTTCAGGGTATGGGTTTTAATAGGATTTTAGAATTTAAAGAGGATATTGTCCGTTTTGAATTTCTAGTTGAGTCTAGACATTGTCATTCAGGAAATATTGCACAAGGTGGATATGTTACAGGGTGGATTGATACAACTATGGCTCATCTGGCCATGGCTTCAACAGAGTTCTCTATTAATCCTCTCACACTTGAGTTAAAAATTAGCTTTTTTAAACCGGCTAACCCAGGAATAGTTACAACCTCAGCAAAAATCATTAAGATGGGTAAATCCACTGCTTTTATGGGTAAATCCACTGCTTTTATTGAAGGTAGTTTATTTGATGATGAGAGCAATCTTTTAGCTAAAGGCTCTTCTTCAAATAGATTAATTCCAAATGAAAAATTCCCAGAAAGGAATTATAAATAAAGTGCGAAATTTAACTTTAATTACTTTTTTATTTCTTTTTTTATCACCTTTAGTTAATAGTGAGGTCATGGAAAATCCTTTTTTTACAGAATACGAAACAAATTTTAAAATACCTCCATTTTCACAAATTAGTGAAGAGCACTTTATGCCTGCATTCATTAAGGGAATGGAAGTTCACAATGAAGAAATTAATGAAATTATAGAAAATGAAGAGGAACCATCATTCGAAAATATTATTGTTGCAATGGAACGATCAGGTTCTCTTTTAAGCAGGGTAAGTGCCGTATTCTTTAATCTATCTGGTTCAACTACTAACCCTAAAATACAAGAAATAGAAAAAGAAATTTCTCCAAAACTTTCAAGTCATTACGATTCCATTAGCCTCAATCCAGAAATTTTTAAAAAAGTGAAAATCTTATGGGAAAATATAGATAGTTTTGATTTATCTTTGGAAGAAAGAAAGATACTTGAGGAGACTTATAAGAGATTTATAAGAAGTGGAGCGCTTTTAGAGGGTGCTGATAAAAAAAGATATGCTGAAATAAATCAGGAAGTAACAAAATTATCAGTACAATTTTCACAAAATCTTTTAGCTGAAACAAATGATTTTGAAATTATTTTGGATAAGGAAGACCTATCTGGATTAACTGAAGATATTATTGATTTAGCAAAACTTGAGGCAGAGAATAAATTTAGTAAAAATAAAGATGACAAATATAAGGATAAATATGTTTTTACAGTTCAAAGAAGTAGCATGTATCCTTTTCTAACTTATTCAACTCGTCGCGATTTAAGAGAAAAATTGTATAAGGGATATATTCAAAGAGGTGATAACAATAATGAGTATGATAATAAAGATATTACCTCAAAAATTGCCTCTTTAAGAGTTGAAAAAGCTAATATTTTAGGTTTTGAAAGCCACGCACATTATGTCCTTGATAATACTATGGCAAAAACTCCTGAAGCAGTTTATGGCTTGCTAAATCAGCTATGGGCTCCCGCTCTTAAAAGAGCAAAAAACGAGTTAAGAGAGATGCAAATCCTTGCAAATGAAGAGGGTAATAATTTTGAGATCGCATCTTGGGATTGGTGGCACTATGCAGAAAAGGTTCGAAAAGATAAATACGACTTAGATGAAGAAGAAATTAAAAATTATTTCACTTTGGACAACACAATCGATGGAATTTTTAAAACGGCTAACAAATTATTTGGTTTAACTTTTGAAGAAAAATTTGACCTTGATCTTTATCATCCAGATGCAAGAGTATGGGAGGTAAAGGATAATGATGGGTCTCATGTAGGTTTGTACATAGGCGATTATTATACGCGTTCAAGTAAAAGAGGGGGAGCTTGGATGAGTTCATTCAAAGGGCAATCAAATTTTGACGGAAAAGAAAGACCAATTATTGTTAATGTTTGTAATTTTCCACCACCTTCAAAGGATAAGCCTTCTCTTTTAAGCTTTGAGCATGTAACTACGCTTTTTCATGAATTTGGTCATGGGTTACATGGTTTATTAACCAATACAAATTATAAAAGTTTATCAGGTACAGCTGTGTCGAGAGATTTTGTTGAGTTTCCATCTCAAGTTCTTGAGCATTGGGCAAGCGAACCAGAATTACTTAAGTCATATGCTAAGCATTATGAAACTGGAGAAGTTATTGGTGATGAGCTTATTGAGAAAATGCAAAAAGCAAGTAAGTTCAATCAAGGTTTTGCAAATACAGAATATCTTGCTGCATCATTTTTAGATATGGATTGGCATACTCTTACAACAACTGAATTACAGGATACAAATTCTTTTGAAGAAAAATCTCTCAAGAAAATTGGTTTAATCGATGAAATTGTATCCCGTTATAGAACGACATATTTCCAGCACATATTCACTCATTCATATTCAGCAGGTTATTATAGTTATATATGGGCTGCTGTACTTGACTCTGATGCATTTGCTGCCTTCAAAGATTCAGGAGATGTATTTAATGAAGATTTAGCTAATAAATACAGAGAGTTTATTCTAAGATAGAGGATTAAACTAATTTGTTATAAAATGAGATTAATATGGCTTATATAATAGAAACCTTAAAATCATGTTGGCTTTTACTTCTTTGTCTTATTGTGGCTCGCTTTATAGGCTTTCCTGCAAATTTCACTCCAATACTAGCCTGTGCTGTATTTTTGCCCTTCATGACTAATAATAAATACATACAAATGTTTTTACCTGTTGGTATCTTGATTATAACTGATCCATTTCTTGGGTTGTATTCTGCAATGCCAGTTGTATATCTATGTATTATAGCGGCAAGTATAGTTTCATCTTTATTTAAAAATTATAATTATAAAAATATGATTATTTCAGGTTTAGTTAGTGTTGGTATTTGGCATATAATCGTTAACTTTTCTGTATGGATGACAGGCCTTCAAACATTACCATTAAGTGCGGTATATATAGCAGCCATTCCTTTTGATTTGAGATTATTAGCTAGTACGCTAATTTTTTCTAGTCTCTTTTTTGGGTTTCGATCTATATTTTTGGGATGGTACAGCCGCCTAGATTCGAACTAGGGACCTCCTGATCCACAATCAGGCGCTCTAACCGACTGAGCTACGGCTGCATCTAAAATTTTCTTATCACATATGGAAAAAATTAGAAAGTTATCTTTGATTTAGATATTAAATTTTGAAGTGTATTTACTAATAATTATAAAAAATATAGATTTCGCAAATGAATAATAAATATCTTGGAATACATCGAGAAGGGTGGAAGTTTTTTTTCATTTTCATTCTAATTTCTTTTTTTGGTTTTTTTATAACTAAAATTATTTCTTATATTTTTATCTTTATTTCTTTATTCACACTTTGGTTTTTTCGTGACCCTGAAAGGCATTTTGACTCGAAGGATAACCAATTGTTAAGTGCTGCCGATGGAAAAATCTGCTTTATTGGAGAAGAAAATCCTCCTCCAGAAACTCAATTTAAAGAAAAAATGAAAAAGATAAGTATATTTATGAATGTCTTTAATGTTCATGTTAATCGAAGCCCAGTTGATGGAAATATAGAAAAAATAATTTATAAGAATGGTAAATTTTTCAATGCAAGTCTTGATAAAGCTAGCGAGCATAATGAGAGAAACTCTTTCATCATCAAAACTAACACTGATAAGATTGTTGTAGTACAAATTGCAGGTTTAATTGCTAGAAGGATATTAAGTTTTATTTCAGAGGGTGATAAGATTGACAAGGGTGATAGAATTGGGCTTATACGCTTTGGTTCAAGAGTAGATATATATTTTCCTCCGACTTATGACATTAAGGTAAAACAGGATGATATAGTTGTTGCTGGTGAAACAATCATTGCTGAAAGATAGTTTATGAGAAAAATAAAAAAAATAGATTTTAAATCGCAAATACCAAATTTTATTACACTTGCTGGTCTGTCATTTGGTTTAAGTTCTATAAGATTCTCGTTAGATTATAATTTCGAAGTCAGTGTAATATGTCTGCTTCTAGCCTCCGCATGTGATGCATTAGATGGTTTCTTTTCTAGGATACTTAAAAGTGAGTCAGAATTAGGCGCTGAGCTCGATTCTCTAGCAGATTTTTTATCTTTTGCAGTAGCTCCATGCATTTTGATTTATATGAGTCTTATTAATCAGAATGAGGTTATAGGTTCAATAGCGTTGCTTTTATTTGTTGTTTTTTCCTGCATAAGACTAGCTATTTTTAATTTAAACAAAGACAACTCCGAAAATAAGTCAAATTTTTTTAGCGGTGTGCCGACACCAGCAGGATGTGGGCTTTTGATTTTACCACTTGTTCAAAGTTTTTTAGGTTTTGATTGGGCAAAAGAAAATGAAATCTTTTTAAGTATCTATATTTTAATTATTGGTCTTTTATTAATTAGTAACTTACCAACATTTTCTTCAAAGCAATTTAAAATAAAAATAAGCAGAAAAAATTATATATATTTTTCATTGTTCTTTTTTCTCATCTATCTGTCGCTGATAAACTTCCTATGGATAGCAATAAATGTAATTGGAATAATGTATTTGCTTAGTATTCCTATTTCAGTTTGGACATATAAGGCAAAAAGCTAGTTTAATTTATAATAATCAGGAATTTCATCTTCATTGATTGGTTTTAGGGTATCCATTGGATTCTCTCCAAAATATATGTCTTCTCCAACTAATTTTAGATCTGGATCAGATGGCCATACTGTAATTAGTTGAGTATTACTAAGCCACAAATCACTTTTATCAAGATTAGGAAATGTCTCTGATGTTAATCCCATAAGCTTTAAGCTATCTTTAGTGTATACTTGCTTAACTTTACCTTCAGTTATGACGCCGTCATCGTTTACAATGATGCGCTTTGTGACAACTTCAAATTGTTCACCGCCATTTTCGAACATATTGCTGTAAAAACCTGAAACTTCATCGTAACCATTCAAAATCATATTTACATCGCTGACTCTCCAAAAGTGATAAACAGGTTCTGCTGTAAGAGTATTCATTAAAGGGTCTAATTGTCCTTTAATTTCAGCTTCCATATGATTTGCAACTTCATTCAGTAGTTTTTTGTGACTCAAGTTTTCAGTTTCATCTGCTTTTTTTCTAAGTGGTATCCAACTTTTATGAGGGTCAATTTTTAGTTCTGGCATAATATTTCCTTATTATTTAGTAGTAACAAAATAATATTAATATAAAAAAGTTCTTTCTAATAGGTTATTAAATTTCTATTCTAATAGTTCATTTAAAGAATTATTTATGTCCACTGAAACAATAAAGCAAAAATTTTATGGCTGGCGTATGATAGTTGGCGCTAATTTGGTTGATTTCTTTTCAGCAGGTCTGGCTTTTTATGCCTATGCAGTATTTTTTGGCTTTATTCAGGAAGAATTTTCTGCGAGTCGATTTCTTGTTTCTTTAACAGTATCCATGACTATTTTAGCAGCTGGTATTTATTCGCCACTTTTAGGCTATATTCTTGATAAGTTTCCAATAAAGAAAGTTTTAACAATTGGAGCTCTAATTTTTGGATTTGGCTTTATTTTACTTTCAATCACACAAACATTTTTTCAATTCTTGTTTGTATATGGTGCCGTGATTGCATTGGGTATGGTTATTTTCGGTAACTTGAGCACTTCAAAACTGATAGCAAATTGGTTTAACGATAAAATAGGTACCGCACTTGGATATGCTTCAATTGGCTTATCATTTTCTGGAGTAATTATTCCTCCAATTGCTGTCTTTTTGATATCTAGTTTTACTTGGCGAGGTGCTTATCTAATTTTTGGTTCATTTGTTCTCATTATTTGTTCTATTTCAGCATATAAATTTTTCATCGATAAACCTGAAGATGTAGGCCAATTTCCTGATGGTATTGAAAATGATATTACAGACAGTAAAGTTTCTAGTGCTCAAGTATTATCTTTTAAAGAAATTCTCTCGGACAGTATTTTTTGGATTTTGACAATAATTTTTACTCTGCAATTAACTGCAAATTTAGGTGTTTATACCCACATACCTATATTTTCACAGGATCTTGGCTATAGCCCGTTACAGGCTTCTTGGATTTATTCGGTTGCCGCTTTTCATGCTGCCATGGGTAAAATAGTTTTTGGAAGATTGTTGGATAATCTTGGAGCAAGAAGAACTATATTTATATCTCTTTTATTCCACGGTCTTGGAATTGCTATCCTAATTTTTGCTACAAACCTTTTCATGCTTTTGATTGCTGTTATGATAATGGGTCTAGGTTTAGGTGGTACCATTCCACTTATGAACTCAACTTTCGCAATAGCATTTGGTAATACTAACTTTGGTAAGGCTAGAGGTTTGGTTGGACCATTTATGGTACCAATGCAAATAACAGCAGCACCATTATCAGGATGGCTATACGACACATATGGCAATTATACTTTGGCTTTTTCTATAAATGTGGTTCTATGTATAATCGCAGGAATTGTTGTATTATTTTTACATCTTCCTGATAGGAAATAATTTAATTTTGAATAATTAGAGGGGAATAGAATGTCTGGAAAATTAAAAGATAAAGCAGCTTTAATCTTAGGCGCTGCTGGTAAAGACAATATGGGTCAGGTAATGGCAAGAAGATTTGCACAAGAGGGCGCTAAAATTGTTGTAGCTGGAAGGAATGAAGATTCACTTAAGGAAATAGCAGGAGAAGTTGGTGGAGATTATGTTGTTTGTGACATCACAAAAAAAGAAGATATTGATGCTATGACATCTAAAGTTGTAGATCTTCATGGAAAACTTGATATAGGAATTCAAGCGACTGGTTGGGGTTATTTATCACCCTTTCTTGAGAGCACTGAAGAAGATTTAGTAAAAATTATGAATCTACAATTCAAAGGGCCTTATCAATTCTTTCAATCATGCATTCCGGCAATGAAAGATGGTGGCAGTATTATTCAAATTTCATCAGCTACTGCAACTATCATGCTTGATAATCATGCTGCATACATGGGAACCAAAGCTGGTATTGATCATGTCATAAGGACCATAGCAAATGAATTTGGTGAAAAGGGTATCCGAGCAAACTCTATCTCACCTGGTTTGACAGCAACCCCAATGACATCTGATGCAATGGCAGCTCCAGGATTAGAAGATGCCTTTAAAAAAGAATATCCACTTGGTAGAATCGGGACATCTGAAGATGTTGCTGCTGCTGCGGTATTTTTGTGCAGTGATGAGTGTTTTCTATCTGGACAAAACCTTCAAGTTAATGGTGGTTTAACACTTCGAAGAAATCCAAGAAGCCATGAAATTGATGCCTCTGTAGCTGCTGCAGTCGCAGAATTAGAGAGTAAATAAAAAATAGGTTTCTAATGGGAAAATCTGGAATTAATAAAGAAAGTGATGTTGTTGCAGATATACAAATAGGCCCAACTGATAAGGGTATGGTTAGAATATTTGTATCCTCTGAAAAAATTGAGATTCCTATGGATTTCTCTCCTGAAGAAGCAATTAATATTGCAGAGGAGTTAAAAGCTTCTGCAGAAACAGCAAAAAAGAACTACTAATAAATAAGTAAGTATAATGCAAAGTAATAAAAATTTTATATTATACGGATTAGGCTCTGTTGCTTTTGGTATTAAGAATAATGCCTTCGGTTGGTTTCTTTTATTCTATTACAATATTGTTCTTGGTTTACCTGGCTGGATGGCATCTCTAGCTATTGCTATCGCGCTAATAATTGATGCGATTTCTGACTTACTAATAGGTTATGCTTCAGATCATACTCGTTCAAAATTTGGAAGACGACATCCATATATGTATGCAGCTCTTTTGCCTGTGCCCTTAAGCTTTTATTTATTATGGAATCCTCCATCTTTTTCTGAAGATATAAATTTATTTATATATCTCCTCGTGATGACTATTTTTGTAAGAACAAGTACAACCCTTTTCGAGATACCAAATCAAAGTTTAGGGCCTGAGATAACTAGAGGGTATGATGAAAGGACAAAATTAATGTCCATTCGCTATTTCTTTGGTTGGATGGGCGGAAATGCAATGTCTTTACTTAATTACTTTGTATTTCTTACACCAACAATTGCGTATCCTGATGGACAATTAAATCCTGCAGGTCATCAAATGTATGGTGTTGTAGGCGCATGGTTAATATTTGGTTCAATGTTTTTGTCATCAGCGGGATTACATAAGATTATTCCTGATTTAGAAGAGCCCGTTAAGAATGAAAACTTTGATGATATAAAAAAAGAATTACGTCATACATTATTGAATACTTCTTTTGTTGTTCTTTTTATAGGGGGAATTTTTTCTGGAATGGCCGCAGGCTTTTCCGCCGCATTGAATACTTACTTTAATACTTATTTTTGGGGTTTCTCATCAACTCAAATTGGTATTGCAGGTGTTGTCGGGGTTATTCCAGGTATTTTAGGGGCTGTTGCGTTATCCACATACTTGTCACAAAAAATTGGTAAAAGAAGGGGAGCAATATATTCTGCCCTTATCGCAACATTTTTTGTTCCATTTCCGTATATGCTTAGAATATATGGATATATGCCAGAATTTGGTTCCTATAATTTACTTTGGATCATGTGTGGTTATTTTTTTCTTGAGGTTATGACTGCTGTAGCATCAACAATATTAGTATCCTCAATGATTGCAGATATTGTTGAAGATTCTGAGTTGGCGACTAAAAGAAGATCAGAAGGTTTATTTTTTGCAACTGTGGGTTTTTCTGGAAAAGCTATTTCTGGTGTCGGTATTTTTCTTGCTGGTTTGGTAACCTCAATTGCAGGTTTACCTGAAGGAGCTAAGCCAAGTGAAGTTGATGATAATATATTAGTGAATGTAGTATTTCTATTTCTGCCTATTTATATTTTGTTTTATTTAATATCTATCTATTTTTTTAGTCTTTACAAAATTAATCGCGATAAACATGAGTCTAATCTGGCAGCAATAAGACAAAGAAATAACTAATTTTAAGTTATTATTTACAAATGATTTAGTTTTTCTATATTTGTTTGCATGGAAACAAAAAAAATAAATGAAGTAAGAAAGCAAATCGAATATGAATATAAGCGTAATTCATATCCAGAAGATTTCCCTAAAATTCCTGATATATCTGGTAAAAGATATACAGATCAGGAGTTTTTTGATCTTGAATTTAAAAATATTTTCTTAAAATCTTGGTTAATGGTTTTTAGAGAGGATGAAATCCCTAATTCTGGGGATTTTAAAATATTTGATAAACTTCAAAGAGATATTTTAATTGTTAGACAGAACGATAAAAGTATTAAGGCTTTTTACAATACCTGTTCTCATAGAGGTGCTCCAGTTGTAAGAGAAAAACAAGGCTCAACAAAATTACTTAAATGCCAATACCATAGCTGGGCTTATGATCTTGATGGCTCATTACTCAGAGTTCCTGATGAAAGAGATTTTTTAGAATTAGATCTTTCTTGTAGAGGATTAAAAAAAGTTCATTGCGATGTATGGGATGGATGGGTGTTTATATCACTTAAAGATAAACACCCCGGAAAATTAATCGACTTTCTTAATCCTGTAGCCTCTGAAATGGATTGTTTTAATAGCTCAGAATTAATAACGATTTGGAAAAATAGCACCCTAGTAAAAGCTAACTGGAAAACCTGCCTAGATGCTTTTATGGAGGTTTATCACTCACCAACAATTCATAAAGATACAGTTAATATTTTATTAGACGGAAATGGCATGGCAGCTGGACTATTAAAAAATGGTCATTCAAGAATGGTTACTCCAAAAAGAATAAACCTTGATGGGGGAATGTTAGGTGCTGAAGGGCAAGACTTTGTTCCATTTATCGAAACATGTGACAGTCTACATGCTGAGACAAATGTTGCTTATGCAATGTTTCCTAATTTTATAACTCCTACAGATACATCAGGTTATGTTGCTATACTTTTCTGGCCAAAAAGTCTTCGTGAGACAGAAATTGAATATTTACAACTAGGTCCTAAGTGGGAGGGTAAAGAAAAACCGCAATATTGGGTTGATCAGGAGACTTCTTTTTATTCAATAATGGAAGAGGATTTTAAAAACCTAGAACCTATGCAAAAGTCACATGATTCTGGTGTTTTTGAAAGAATGCCCTTAAATTATCAAGAAAGGCGAATATATTACTATCATCAAACAGTAGATGATTGGGTTGGTAGGGAAAATATAAAAAATGATCTTGTCACGAAAGACATCTTAACCCCCTTTATTGAGAATTAATTATTGCCTTTTATAAGTACTAAAAATATCAAACTTTATTATGAGTCCGCTGGCCATGGTGAAGCAGTTCTATATATATCTGGAACAGGAGGAGACTTAAGAAAATCTCCGAGCGTATTTGATAATGATCTGAAAAATAATTTTCATTTAATTTCTTATGATCAAAGAGGTCTTGGACAAAGTGAAATTCCAGATGGCCCTTATACCATGAAGGATTATGCTGATGATGCTTTTAATTTTTTAATAAAACTTGGTTTTGAAAGGGTTAACATAATTGGTGTGAGTTTTGGTGGAATGGTAGCTCAGCATTTGGCAATTAACTATCCAGATGTAGTTGATAAACTGGTATTAATGTGTACTTCTCCTGGCGGAAAAAAATATCATTCTTTTCCCTTACATGAATTAGAGGAAATTGAAGATGATTTAGAATATGCTAGGAAATTTGTTTCTATTTCAGACTTAAGAATTACTGATGATTACATAAAGAATAATAATGAAGTCTATGAACTCTTAATTGATCAGATAAAAAACTATTTGAGAAGTCCAGAGTCAAAAAGGAATCAGGGCAAAGAATTACAGCTTGATGCTAGAAGAGATCATGATGTCTTAAATTTATTAAAGAATATAAAAAGCCCAACTTTTATTGCCGGTGGTCTATATGATGGTATTGCACCGCAAAGTAATATTGATATTTTAAATGAACTTATTCCAAATTCATCTAAAAAATTTTACAAAGGAGGGCATACTTTTTTTCTAGAAGACCAGCAAGCTTGGAAAGATATTATTGAATTTATTAAAAATTAGATTCTTGATTTTATAAAAAGAATTATTGCGTAAGTGTATTCAATTAATGCAAATATAATTAGAGTTTGATCTAAACCATCTAGGTAAAGACTTATTGATCTACCTACAGCTAATCCCAACATTAATAAAGAAAAAGCTGAGAACCAACTCTTCTTGCCAACAGAATTATGAGTTGCATAAATAATTCCAAGCCCAAGTGCCGTAAGGAGTCCTCCGAACGAACGGATATCACTCATACCAAATTGACCAGTGATTTGAACATGAAGAGCTGCCCAAGAACTTTCTGTAAATATTTCTGGATCTATTATTCCGACTAGACCAAAACCCAGCCAAGATAAGCCAATTAAATAAGTCAGGACATTTATTATTAAAACCATTTTTTTTTCTTAAACTAATTCTTTTAAAATATAAAGATTATCTAAATCTTAAGTTATCCTTATTTAAATCACTTAAAGAAGTGCATCCCATAAGTTTCATATCTCTTATAATTTCTTCTTGCATAAGCTGAAATGCTCTAGATGTTCCTTCATAACCTCCTGCTGCAAGGGCATATAAATAATATCTTCCTCCTGAACATGCTTTAGCCCCTAAAGATATAGCTTTTAAGACATGACTTCCTCTTCTAATTCCTCCATCGCAAATGACATCAATTTTGTCACCTACGGCATCAACTATTTCTGCAAGCTGATCAAAAGGCGCTCTTGAGCCATCTAATTGACGTCCACCATGATTAGAAACCATTATTGCTGTTGCCCCAACATCAACACATTTTTTTGCATCTTCAACAGACATAATTCCTTTTAAGCATAATTGACCACCCCATTTATTTTTAATTTCTTCAATGTCTTTCCATGTAATGCTTTGATCAAGCATAGTTGAAAAATAATCGCCTACAGAGATATTGATATTAGTACCCTCACTAACAAAATCCTGAAGTTGTGGTAATTCAAATTTTTTTCTTAATAAATAATTTAATGTCCAATTTGGATGGAGGGCATAACTTAAAAAACTATTGAAGTCTAACTTTGGTGGTGATGTGAACCCTGTTCTAAGATCTCTTTCTCTATTTCCGCCAACAATAGTATCTAAAGTGATCGCTAATGCATCAAATTTGTTAATTTTGCATTTTTCTATCATACTTTCGTTAAGGCCCTTATCCTTATGGATATACATTTGAAATAATTTTGGACATGAAAATCTTTTCCCAACATCTTCAATGCTTGCGGTTGCTAAAGATGATATCCCAAAAAAAGTATTAAATTTTTCAGCAGCCTGACCGACAGCAATTTCACCTTCATAATGGAATAATCTTTGAAGGGCTGTAGGAGAGAAGAATAGTGGGGTACTTAATTTTTTACCCATTAGTTCAGTACTTATATCAATATCTTCGACCCCTTTTAAAACATTTGGAACAAGATCAACATCTTCAAAAGCTTGTGTATTTCTCTTTAATGTAACTTCATCGTCAGCTGCACCATCAATATAATGAAACACAGGAAATGGAAGCTTCTTTTTTGCAAGTTTCCTAAAGTCTTCTGTATTAAAACAATCTTTAATTCTATAGCGCATCAATCTGCCTCTTTTCTCTCTGGTAAAAGCTCAAGATTATTGTCAATTTTATATTGAATTTCTTTTTGAGCAGCCCTTATATTCGCCCATCTTTCAGATGATGTAGGATGTGTTGAGTTGTAGTTTATGGTTGAACCAGGATTTTCTGCGGCTAGTTTTCTCCAAAAATTTTCAATATTTGAAGAATCAATATTTGATTTGGCTAATATATATAGTCCAACATAATCTGCTTCTCTTTCAAAATCTTGTGAATACATTTGTGCTCCCATTGCGCCAAAACTGCCTCTTGTATCAATTCCTGCACCTGCAGCTGCTATATCAATTATTGTTCCTAAAATAGAATTATTAACCCTTTTGTCTATATGTTCCTCAATATTATGCGCAAGTTCGTGAGCAAGAATAAATTGTAATTCGCGATCTTCATCTACAAATCGAAGCATGCCAGTTGTTAAATATAAATTGTTACCATCTGCAAAAGCATTTAGTGAGTCATTTTGTGCAAGAACTACCCCATAATTACAGATCTTATTAGGTATAATTTCGAACTCGATTAATTCATCTTGCGTATTATTTAATAAATTTTCAGCTTTGCGAATTACAGAAATCTTGACTATTTTTTCAGAATAATTCTTTTTTTCATTATTTAGAAATATATCATCATTTTTCCATTTTTTATTTGCTATGTTAATTTCGGAAATAATGTCTCCTGACTTTATTCCGGCTTGGTCGCTTGGAGAGTTATTAATGGTAAATAGTACTTTTTGTTTTTCTGTTATAGATAATTTTTCTTCAGCTGCTTTTCGAAACCTTTTGTCAATTTGATTTAGTGAAATTGTTTTTAAACCGATATCATATGTCACGCGTTTTCCACAAAACTCAGTTGATTTTGTCAAAAGAGGATAAGTAAGATTATTAAGTTTTTCATACCGTTTATAGTATGTGTCTAGCGCAAGACCTTGCATAATAATTCTTTCTTTATCAACTACAGTTGCTTCACCTCTTGTAATTACAGTTGTTGGCATACCGCAAGAAACTAAAAGCATTCCGAAAGTTAATGTGATTAGTATTTTTATAAAATTGTTTTTTATTTGTAATTTAGTATTGGCATTAACCATTTTTCGCATTCCAATAAAGTCATAGATTTTCTTTTAGCATAATCCTTAACTTGATCTTTACTAATTTTTCCAACTCCAAAATAAGCACTTTCAGGACTACTAAAATACAAACCAGATATTGAAGCCCCAGGTGACATTGAATAACTATCAGTTAATGATACTTCAATATTTTTTTCAGCTTCTAATATTTCAAATAATTTTCCTTTTTCTGTATGATCAGGTTGAGCTGGATAACCGTGCGCAGGTCTAATTCCAACATACTTTTCTCTAATTAAATCATCATTATCAAATTCTTCTTTTGGAGAATATCCCCAGAATTCTTTTCTAACTCTTTCATGCATTCTTTCAGCAAATGCTTCAGCCAATCGATCTGCTAAAGCCTTAGTCATAATTGAATTATAATCGTCTGAATTTTCTCTAAATCTTTCAGATAATTCATTTTCTCCATGACCACATGTCAAAGCAAAGCCACCAATATAATCACTTATTATTTTTTTCTCAGATATTGGGGCTATAAAATCTGCTAAAGCATAATTAGGTCTATCTGTAGAATGCGAGGTTTGTTGTCTTATTGTATGAAAGACAGCAAGTTTTGAATTTCTTTTATCATCGTTAAAGAGAATAATATCATCTAAATCGCTATTTGCAGGCCAAAAACCAATAACCCCTCTAGCATTTAACAAATTTCCCTTAATTATTTCATCTAACAAATTATTTGCATCTTTATAAAGATTCTTGGCTGCAGAACCTATCGCTTGATCATTAAATATGTTTGGGTAAGTACCATGGAGGTCCCAAGATCTAAAGAATGGTGTCCAATCAATATATCTCCTTAATTCCTCCAAACTATAATTTGTGAAAACTTTATTTCCTAAGAATGAAGGTTTTTTTGGTTTATAGTTTTCATAATTAAAGCTAAATTTATTCTTTCTAGCATCAGATATGCTTAATCTTCTTGATTTATTTTTACCACTTTTGTGATTTTTTCTTATTTTTAAATACTCATCATGCGTTTTTTTTGTGAATTTTCTTTTTTTTTCCTTAGATAATAAATTACTAACTACACCAACAGCTTTACTTGCATTTGAAACATAAAAGGTTTGACCATTGGTATAGTTTTCTGAAATTTTTACAGCGGTATGGACTTTGCTTGTTGTTGCTCCACCGATCAGAAGAGGTATTTTAAAATTCTTTTTATCCATTTCATTTGCCACAAAACACATTTCATCAAGGCTAGGTGTTATTAACCCTGACAAGCCAATCATATCTACCTTATATTCTTTAGCTTTTTTTAGTATCTCTTCACTTGGAACCATAACGCCAAGATCAATCACTTCATAGTTATTGCACTGCAAAATTACTCCAACAATATTTTTTCCTATGTCGTGAACATCACCCTTAACTGTGGCAAGAAGAATTTTCCCAACATGCATTTTTGTTGTATCTTTTTCTTTATCCATAAAAGGCTCTAAGTAGGAAACCGCTTCTTTCATAACTCTTGCGGACTTAACTACTTGAGGAAGGAACATTTGTCCTGAGCCAAATAAATCACCAACATGATTCATGCCATCCATTAATGGTCCCTCAATAACCTTTATAGGACTTTCGAGTTTGAGTCTGGCTTCTTCTGTGTCTTTTACGATAAATTCGCTTATACCTTTTACTAGAGAGTATTTTAGCCTTTCAGATACATTTTCGTTTCTCCATTTTACTTCTTTTTCATCAACTTCATGTTTAGTGCTTTTATATTGTTCAGCTAATTGGATGAGGTTTTCGGTAGCATTTTTATTTCTATTAAATAGAACATCTTCAATACATTTTTTAAGATCTTTATCAATATCTTCATAAATTGAGAGCTGACCAGAATTAACAATTCCCATATCTAGGCCATTTTTTATAGCATGAAATAGAAAAACTGAATGCATTGCCTCTCTAATTGTATCATTGCCTCGAAAAGAGAAAGAAAAATTTGATACACCGCCAGATACATGAACTTTTTTCATTTCTTTTTTTATTTTTTTTGTTGAATTTATAAATGCTTTTCCATAATCCGCGTGCTCTTCTATTCCAGTTGCAACAGCAAAAATATTAGGGTCAAAAATTATATCTTCTTCAGGAAAATTAACTTTTTCTGTAAGCAAATCGAACGCTCTTTTACAAATTTCATATTTTCTATTCTCAGAATCTGCCTGACCTTTCTCATCGAATGCCATTACAATTATAGCTGCTCCATATTTTCTGCAAAATTTTGCCTGTTTTATAAATTCTTTTTCTCCTTCTTTCAGTGAAATAGAATTAACAATAGGCTTGCCTTGAATAAGTTTTAAACCTGCCTCGATCACATTCCAATTTGAGCTATCAATCATGAAGGGTACTTTTGCTATATCAGGTTCTGTTGCGGCAATCTTAAGAAAATGCTCCATAACGTTTTTTGAATCGAGCATTCCTTCATCCATATTTATATCAATTACCTGTGCCCCATTTTCAACCTGTTGCCTCGCAATTTCTATTGCTGAGTTATAATCTTCATCTAAAATTAGTTTTTTAAACTTTAGAGATCCTGTAACATTTGTTCTTTCACCAACATTAACAAATGGTATTTCTTTTGTTAGATTTAATGGCTCCAATCCTGATAGACGCATGATACTTTTAATTTTAGGTAATTTTCTTGGTTTATAATTTTTAACTTGTTCTGATATTTTTTTTATGTGATCTGGTGTTGATCCACAACATCCACCAACAATATTGAGATACCCCTCTTTTGCGAAATTTTCTAAAATGCTAGACATATCAGACGGTGTCTCATCATATTCACCCATTTCATTCGGAAGTCCTGCATTTGGATAGATGCAAATATGTGTGTCAGCAATTCTTGAGAATTCTGATACATATGGTGCCATTTCTTTTCCGCCTAAAGCACAATTTATACCAACAGCAAAAGGCTTTGCATGTCTTATAGAGTTCCAAAATGCTTCTATAGTTTGGCCTGATAGAGTTCTTCCAGACAGATCAGTAATTGTTCCCGAAATAATTATTGGTAGATTAATTTTTTCATTTTCAAATAAAGTTTTTATAGCATTTATTGCTGCTTTTGCGTTCAGTGTATCAAAAATAGTTTCAACTAAGATTAAATCTACTCCACCATCTACTAGACCTCTGGTTGCCTCATAATAACTTTCATATAACTCATTATATGTGATATCCCTTTTACTTGGATCTGACACATCTGGAGATAATGATGTTGTTTTATTAGTAGGTCCAATTGCGCCCGCTACATATTTAGGCTCTTTAGGAAATTCTTTTTCATATTTATTACAAACATCCCTCGCAATTTTTGCGCTTTGTAAGTTTAATTCATAAGCTAAATCACTCATTAAATAATCACCTTGGGAAATGCTTGTAGAAGAAAAAGAGTTAGTTTCAATAATTGAGCTTCCAGATTTTAAAAATTCTAAGTGAATATTTGATATTAAGTCAGGTTTTGTTAGAGATAAAATATCATTATTTCCAAAAAGATTTTTTTTGTGATTTTTAAATCTTTCACCTCGGTAATCTGCTTCAGAAAGTTTTTCTGCCTGAATCATTGTTCCCATAGCTCCATCAAGTATGAGTATTTTCTTTTTTAAGAGCTTTGGTAGTTCTTCAATTCTTTTTTTACGATTCCATTTCATTTAATTATTCATAACTAATATTTAAATCTTGGCAAACTGAGAGAGTTAATTCGGACTGGTTTAATGTATAAAAGTGTATTGCTTTAAAGTCATTAATCATAAGTTTCTGACAAAAATCTATAGCAATTTCTTTTGCTACTTTCTTCCTTTCACTAAGATTATTTTCTAAACCTTTGTATTTTTTTTCAATCCATTTTGGTATTGAGGTTGAACATTGTTTAGACATTTTCTTAACCCCTTGAAAGTTAGTAGTAGGCATTATTCCAGGAATTATAGGTATGTTTATATTATTTTTTTTAAGTAGGTCTCTATAAGCAAGTATAATTTCAAAATCAAAACAAAATTGAGTAATAGCCTGAGTTGCTCCAGCATCAATTTTTCTTTTTAAGAATTCGATATCCTCTTCTATTGATCCAGAATCAGGGTGTTTTTCGGGATAAGCACTTACAGTAACAATAAAGTTCTCCTGACTTAAATTATGCACTAAATCAATGGATGATTTATAACCATTTGGATGTGGTTTAAAATTTTCAAAATTGGGCATATCACCCCTAAGAGCTACGATGTGTTTAACTCCTATTTTTTTATAATCGTCAGTTATTAGCTTTATTTCATTTTTTGATGAGTTTACACATGTCAAATGAGCTGCAGGCTCAAGATTTGTTTCTTCGATTATTTTTTTTACACAATTGTGCGTTCTATGTCGTGTAGTTCCTCCAGCCCCATATGTCACCGATACAAAATTAGGCTTAAGGGGTTCGAGTAGTTTAATCGAGTCCCATAACACTATTTCTGCCTGACTAGTATTTGGCGGAAAAAATTCGAAAGAAATTTTCATAATTTTTTATTTTAATATACTATTTACTAAATTAATATTTTAAAATAATATCATAATTGATCGTGATTTGATCCTATTGCCGCGATCTAAAAAAAGGCGCTAAAACGGAAAATTTTCCCAGGATTTAATTATAACGAAGGAGTTTTCTATGAAAACATTATATGTGAATGTTCGTTATTTGATAGTGCCTGTGATGACACTTTTGACAATAATCGGACTTTTTTTAGGTGGTATTTATGCTTGGATAGGGGTTTTTCTATTTGGAATAAATATCATTTTAGATACTGTAACAAAGAATATCCACCTCAGAGCTGATTTTGATGAAGAAGGTAACTCATATGGAATTAAGATTTTTCAGTATCTTGTTATGTATCTTATGTTGCCTATCTTTATAACTTTACAGATAGCATTAGCATTTAATCTTTATTTTTACACAACGACAGAAACTATTTCAACTAGTTCAATAATTGGTTCTGTTATTTCAACTGGTTTATGGGCTGGTTTAGGGATTATTTATGGTCATGAATTATCTCATAATAAAAAAGAAGGTTTTTCTGTATCTAGAGCAATTATGGCCTTAAGTGGAGCTGCTCATTTTACTTATGCTCATGTTTATCAACACCATTTAGAGCTAGGTCATGAGAATGATCCTGCAACGGCTCCTAGAGGTAGAAATGTGTACTGGCATACTTGGCTCTCACATATGG
>LUMG01000025.1_pt1 | contig 30155 bp, 31 predicted proteins | sample 729691 | NCBI WGS metagenome assembly LUMG01 (sample SAMN03860269, study PRJNA289734) | marine metagenome | biome: seawater column; feature: ocean; material: water; isolation source: Red Sea water column Station 34 - depth 50m | place: Saudi Arabia: Red Sea | collected 2011-10-15 | depth 50 m
TAAGAAATTCAAAAGAAGTCGGTCAAAAAGATAGGCTTATCTAGACCAAGATAAATAAATATATCTTATTAGGTTTTTAGGTTAAAATTGATTGTGCTGGTTAAAATACAGCTGATTTTGATGTTGTGTTGTTGCTTCATAGTAAGACGGTTTCACAGTGATTTGGGTTGGTTGCATCTTTTCCATGTTTTATTTTTTTTTAGGAGACTGCATGTCTACAACTACAGGTCGCGTTAAATGGTTTGACGCAAAAAAAGGTTTTGGTTTTATTGAGCAAGAAAGTGGTGACGACGTATTCGTTCACTTCAGAGCAATTCAAGGCGAGGGCTACAAAACTCTTGAGGAAGGTCAAGAAGTTGAGTTTGAACTAGAAGATGGCGCCAAAGGACCTCAAGCTGCAAACGTAGTAGCAAAATAATTTAATAATTATTTAACTTGAACCCAGCATATAGCTGGGTTTTTACATTATCTTCCCTCACTTGCTGTTAAATAAGTCAGTTTAAATTTCAGCACAGTGAATATTATCTTATTTGATAAGACTAATAGTTCTGTATGTTCTATTATAGCTCTTTATGCAATCACCCCTGTTCTGCATATATCATTCGATATATAATTGTTTTAAAAAGAAAGTCCTTATGAAAACATTCTATTGGTACGACTATGAAACTTTTGGTCTTTCACCAAAAGTGCAAAGAATTGCTCAATTTGCCGGAATAAGAACAGATGAAAATCTTAATATTCTTGATGAGCATATGTTTTATTGTAAACCTACTCATGATTCCCTTCCTGCGCCTGAGGCTTGTGCTGTAACTGGCATCACTCCTCAACTTTGCGAGGAAAAAGGCTACGTAGAGCATGACTTTATTAAAAAAATTCATGCTGAGTTTTCAACACCTGAAACCTGCATTGTTGGTTATAACTCAATTGCCTTTGATGATGAGTACACAAGACATACCCTGTTTAGGAATTTTTTAGATCCATATTCTTGGCATTGGCAGAATGGCAATTCAAGGTGGGATATTCTTAATGTCGCAAGATTCTGCTATGCGCATAAAGAGAGTGAGAGTCTCAATTGGGTAAAAAATGAAAAAAATAGGCCAATTTTCAAGCTTGATAATCTTGCGCCTGCAAACAACATCGAACACAGCAATGCTCATGACGCTATGGCAGACGTTAGGGCTACTATTGGTATTGCTTCAATTATTAAAAAGACCCAACCAAGATTTTTTGAATATGCATTGAGTCTTAGAAATAAAAAAGAGGTAGAAAAACTGGTGAAGCTTTTCCATCCAATGCTTTTAACCTCATCAAGCTTTGGGTATAAATCTTCATTTACAAGGCTTGTTACTGCGATCTGTTATCACCCTGACTATTCAGATCGTGCAATAGTATTCAATCTTAATCAAGATCCTGAAATGCTACTTGAGCTTGATGTAGATGAATTGAAAAAACTCACTTTCACAAGAAAATCTGACTTGCCTAAAGGGCTTGATAGGCTTGAGCTAAACGAACTGGTCTTTAATAAAAGCCCTACGTTTGTTTGCAGCCCAAATCAGGATAGTTTCAATCTCTCGCCATCCTTAATAGATAAGTTCCAAATTGACATGGAGAATTGTTTAAAAAATTTATCATTTATCCATCAAAATAAATCAAAAATTGAACAAAAAGTTCAATTAGTTTATAAACAGACATCAGAGAGACAGCAAAGCCCTGATGTAGACCAATCCTTATATGATGGCTTCGTTAGTAACCATGATAGAGCGATCTGTAATGAAATACAAAACCTTACTAGCGCAAATCTTGTTGGCTATACCCCGCAATTTCAGGACAAGAGACTCTCAAAATTATTTCTGAATTTCAAGGCCAGAAATTACCCTGAATCACTCAATGAATATGAGCAAGAAGAGTGGTTTGAAAAAATATTTAATAATTAAGTATAATATTTGACCCATAGTTTAACCAAAAAGGTTCAAATGAACGCAGAAACAAGAAGTGAAATGTTTGGCAGGCTTTTAAAGCAAATACCAAACCCAACGACCGAACTGAACTATTCAACCTCATTCGAACTACTTGTTGCTGTTACTTTATCAGCTCAGGCTACTGATAAGAGTGTCAATCAGGTTACAGATATATTATTTCCTTTAGCAAATACTCCAGAGACAATCTTTGATCTTGGGGAAGATAAGCTTAGAGATACTATAAAGTCAATTGGGCTTTTTAACTCAAAAGCAAAACATATCATTCAAACTTGCAGAATACTTATTGACAAATACAACTCTGAAGTTCCTGAGACCAGAAAAGAATTAGAAGCGCTCCCAGGGGTTGGAAGAAAAACAGCCAATGTAGTTCTTAATACTGCCTTTGGTCAACCCACAATCGCTGTTGACACTCACATATATAGAGTAGCAAATAGAACAGCAATTGCCTCAGGGAAAACCGTTCTAGAAGTTGAAAAAAAATTAATTAAATTCATACCAGATGAGTTTAAAGTTCCAGCCCATCATTTAATGATTCTACACGGTAGATACGTCTGTAAAGCGAGATCGCCGCACTGTAGCGACTGCACACTTTTAGATTTGTGCGAATACGAAGAGAAAAATATCTAATCTAAGTGTTCTCTTCTGACAGATCTGCACAAAGAAAATTTTTAGCTAAGTCCTGGGAAAAGTACAAAGCCAACCAATTATTAGAGCCATTAGAGCTTCAATTAGCAAAAATAATTGAAAAGCACCCTGAATACCAAGAGATCATTAACAATCTAGACACTGAATATTTCCCCGAACAAGGAAAAATAAATCCATTCCTTCACATCAACCTGCACCTATCATTGCAAGATCAACTTAGCCTAGATCAACCAAAAGGAATCAAAAAAATTTATAACAGTCTAGTTAAAAAAATTAAAGATACACATCGGGTTGAACACATAATGATGGAGCAGATAGCTGAAATGATTTTTAATTCACAGAAAAATAATAAACCAATGGACCAAGAACAATATCTTAGGTCTTTGAAAGAGTTAATTTAAGATTATTCAAAAAAACCTCAGTTTTTATAGAAAAATCTTATGACCAGCTAACAAAATTCCTTAAAAGCTGTAGGCCATCACTTTGCGATTTTTCTGGATGAAATTGAACCGCAAAAACTTTATCTAAAGCAATTGCTGAAGCAAACTCATGACCATAATTTGTGGTCCCAATAACACAATCCTCATTGGCTGGCTTGACATAATAACTATGCACACTATAGAAACGGCTATTATTAGTAATTTTATGCCATAGTGGGTGTTCACTCACTTGATTTACATTATTCCAACCCATATGTGGGATTTTAAGATTACTATTTTTAAATTTAATAACCTTTCCTGGGATTATTGATAATCCCTTTGTTCCATTATTTTCCTCACTATAGTCAAATAATAATTGCAATCCTAAACAGATCCCTAAAAAAGGTTTAGACTCAAATGATAATTTAATTTCATCGATTAATGAGTTTGACTCTAGTGCTGTCATACACGACCCCATTGCACCTTGACCAGGAAAAACAACTCGATCAGAATCTCTAATGATTCCAGGATCATTTGTAAGTACGCAATTATCGTTTGGAGCAACGAACTCAAGAGCTTTCTGAACAGAACGGATATTTCCCATTCCATAGTCCACTATTGCAATTCTTTGCACTTTATTCTTCCTAATTTTTTAGAGTGAGCCTTTTGTTGATGGAATGACATCCGACTGCCTTACATCAGGCGTGGAAGCCATTCTCAGAGCTCTTCCGAATGCCTTGAATACTGTTTCAGCTTGGTGGTGTGAATTTATACCTTTCAAATTATCAATATGTAAGGTCACTAAAGAGTGATTTACAAAACCCTGAAAAAATTCCCTAATCAGGTCCAAATCAAATGATCCAACTCTATCTCTCGTAAACTTAACTCCAAAATCCAATCCCGGCCTTCCTGACAAGTCTAGAACAACTCTAGATAATGCTTCATCTAGAGGAACATATGCATGTCCATAACGGGTTAGCCCTCTTTTATCGCCTACAGCTTCAGAAAACGCTTGCCCAAGAGTTATTCCAATATCTTCAACTGTGTGATGATCGTCAATTTCTGTATCTCCCTTGCATGATATAGACAAGTCCATCAATCCATGGCGGGCAATCTGATCTAGCATGTGGTCTAAAAATGGTACTCCAGTATCAATATTTGCTTTCCCAGTACCATATAGCTCAAGACTTAACTTGATATCAGTTTCATTTGTCTTTCGCTCTTTATTTACCATTTTTTTGATTTTATCTTATGCAATATATTCTTTGATGAGTATTTCTGCTATTTGTATTGTGTTCAAAGCTGCGCCTTTTCTAATATTATCTGAGACAACCCATAAATTTAAGCCATTCTCATGACTAATGTCTTCTCTAATTCTGCTCACAAAGGTCGCATCATTATTGGTTGCTTCTTTGAACGGAGTAGCGTATCCACCATCTTCTCGTTTATCCATGACTACAACCCCATCCGCCTTCTCAAGCAGAGTCCGTGCCTCCTGAGCGCTTATCTTCTTTTTAGTCTCAATATGAACAGCCTCTGAATGGCCATAAACTACAGGTATTCTCACTGCAGTAGGATTAACCAGAATTTCTTCATCCTCAAAGATTTTTTGGGTCTCCCAGACCATTTTCATTTCTTCTCTTGTATATCCATTTTCTTGAAATGTATCAATATGAGGAATTACATTAAATGCAATTTGTTTTGGATATACATCCACATCAACATCATTACCATTTAACAGATTTGCGGTTTGGGTTGTAAGCTCAGTGATTGCCTCTTTACCAGTGCCTGAAACGGCTTGATAAGTAGCCACATTAATTCTATTGATGCCAACAGCATCATAAATAGGTTTTAATGCTACAAGCATCTGAATTGTAGAGCAGTTTGGATTAGCAATTATATTGCGATTTGTATAATCAGCAATAGCATGAGCATTAACCTCTGGCACAACCAAGGGAATATCCTCATCGCGCCTGAAGTGAGAAGTGTTGTCAATAACAATGCAGCCTTGCTCTGCTGCTATGGGGGCATATTTTTCCGAAATGCTTCCACCTGCTGAAAATAAGCCTAATTGAACATTTGAAAAATCAAATGTATCCAAATCTTGGACAACCCAAGACTTTCCTTGACAAGAAACCTTACTACCAGCTGAACGCTTAGATGCTAAGGGGTATAAATTTTCTATAGGAAAATTTCTCTGATCTAAAATTGAGATTAGAGTTTCACCTACTGCTCCAGTTGCTCCAACAACAGCAACATTATATTTATTACTCATATTTAGGACACAAAACTAAAAAAACTATAGATTATACGAGGCACATGGGGAAATATTCAAAAATATGCTCAGTAATTGACGATTTTTAGCAAAATTAATGAGAAATTTGACCAAAATTGCATGAAACTATGGGAGTCTCCATTTTTCTTCGTTCGATTGATGAGCTGCAGTGTAGAGCTCAAACCACAATTCTTTATTCATTTTGACTTTCATTGCATCGGTAATTTTCGATATTCTATCTAAATTATTTGTACCTACGATGGGACATATCCTTGCTGGATGAGCCATTATCCAAGCTGTTGCAACTGCAGATTTATCAACATCATGCATTGCAGCTATCTTTGCTAAAGTATTTCCTAAAATTCCTTCATCGGTGATAATGGACCCTCCACCAAGTGGAGACCACGCCATTAAACTAGTTGACCTTTCCTGATGATATGCAATATCACCATTTGTGAAACCTTGAGTAGCGGCAAGAGAAATTTCGATTTGATTAGTTACTAATGTATTTTTCATTGCAGACTGCAACAAACTATAGTCATGGGGTCTAAAATTTGAAACCCCGACCTCTTTGACTTTGCCTGCCTCTATGAGTTCATCCAATGCACCTCCAGTTTCAAAATGATCCATAAAAGGATCCTGGCGATGAATCAACAAAAGATCTAAATAATCAGTACGTAGATTGTTAAGCGAAAATTCAACAGATTCAAAAATGTGTTCTCTGGAAGTATCATAATAACTATTTGAAACAGTTGGGTACCGATCAGATGGGTTAACAATTCCACATTTTGAAACAATTTCTATTTTTTCTCTGAGTGAGGAATTCAATTGAATTACTTTCCCGAACAAAGCTTCCGAGCTATATCCTCCGTATACTGCCGCCTGATCAAATGTCGTGATTCCCTGATCAAGACATAAATTAATTTTCCTGTAAATGTGGTCGGGAGACCTATTATTGTCTGAAGAAAGTCTCCACATTCCATAAATCATTCGACTTATGTTTAGTGAGTGTGAAAGATTAATACGCTCCATAAATAAATAAAGAAAGTCAAATCATGATTAAACTGAATTTTCAACTTCTAAAAACTGGTGTTCTAAATTGAACTTAGAGCTTAGGTGTTTAGTCAATGATTGCACTCCATATCTCTCTGTTGCATAGTGACCAGCTGAAATGTAGATCATGTCATTTTCTTTTGCCACTGCAGGTGTTCTTTCTGAAACTTCACCACTAAGATAAACATCAGATTTAAGGCTTATTGCTTCATCAATAAAACCCTGCGCGCCACCTGTACACCATGCAATACTGTTGAGTGGCCCACTCAATCTGCCAAATAATTGAGGAGCTCTACCCAACTGCTTTTCAATTAAACTTGAAAAAGTTTTCAAGTCAGTATTTAATTCTCCTTGCCAAAGCAAACTAGAATCAACAGGCTTCATATTTTTGATCCCAAGGACCCTTCCTAATTGAACATTATTTCCAACATCTGGGTGATCATCAAGGGGCAGATGGTACGCGAAAAGATTGATTTCATTTTTTAATAATAAGTCAATCTTTTTCTTTTTGGAACCAACAATCACATTTGACTCATTTTCCCAAAAGATACCATGATGAACAAAAATAGCATCTGCTTGCTCGGCAATCGCTAACTCTATAAAGTCTAGATTAGCGCTGACACCGCTAACAATTTTATTAATCGTTTGACTACCCTCTACCTGCAGACCATTTGGACAATAATCTTTGTACTTACTAACACTCAAATATTGATTACAGTAATGGTTTAAATCATCTCTATCAACCATAATAATCCCTCATTGCTTCAATAAGAGTATTGTTCTCACTTGGCTCACTGACACTAATGCGTATGAATTCTGAAAGGCTAGAATCAGAAGAAAAGCCTTTTATGAGAATTCCATTTTCAATTAAATAACTATGAAGAGATTGCGCATCATCGCAACGCACGAGCAGAAAGTTGGTTTGTGACGGATATACTTTCAACTGTGAAAATGATGATAGCTCCTCAAAAAGGCGATGTCTTTCATCTATCAAAATTTGCGCATTATTCAAAATACCTTGCTTGTCTTGAAGTAAAAAATTTGCACTAGCTTGTGTAAGCACATTAATGTTATAAGGTAGTCTAAGTTTATTGAGCTGAATTATCGTCTCCTTACTGCCAATTAATAGACCAAGCCTAAGTCCAGCAAACCCTATTTTTGAGATAGTTCTTAGTACTACTAAATTTGAGAAATTAGAAATTTCAGATAAAAAACTTCTATCTGAATATGCATAATAGGCCTCATCAAGAACAACTAAGGCATCCGTAGACCTAATAATCTCACGGATGGCATCATAATCAAATGCATTTCCAGTTGGATTATTAGGATAAGCAATAAATATTAGCTTAGGATTTTTACTATTTATAGCAGCGATTGATTCGCTTAAATTAATATCAAAATTAGAATCAAGTTTAATGCCATGATATTTTAAATGAGCATACTTAGATACCATTTCATACATCACGAAGCTCGGTTCAAAGCTCATAACTAGATCGCCCTCATTACAAGCAAGAGCCAATAACTGAATTAATTCATCTGAACCATTACCAAGAAGGATTTCAAACTCCTTTGGCACTTCCATAAGGTTTCTAAGAGTACTCTTGAGCTGAGTAGAGTCAGCATCTGGGTATCTATTGATTTTTGCTTTATCAATGTAATTAAGAAAATCCTCTTTCAAATCACTTGGGACACCAAAAGGACTTTCCATTGCATCTAATTTAAGCAAGTTCTTCGAATCGGGGACATGGTAAGCATTGATACTTTTAATATCTGATCTTAACCACTGTTCAATAAAAGTCATTATGATTTATAAGGAGTTCTAATCGGATGATACTGCATTTTACCAAGCTTTTTCGCGTTTAATAAACATTGGTAAGTATATGCAAGTCCCTGATCACAAGCCTCTTCAATGTCTGCACCTTTTACCAACAAAGCTGAAATAGCACTAGTTAATGTACACCCAGATCCATGAAACTTACCTACTATTTTTTTGTACTTAAACTTTCGAACCAAGGTTGATTTATTGTAAAGACGGTGTTCAATATCAATTTTGGAGGAGTCTGAAGTTGTAACAAGAGTCCAAGTGCAATTAAGGCTTTTGACTGCTTCTTGCTCAGTCAAACCAGGAGCCAAGAGAGTTAATTCCTCTAAATTTGGAGTCAGCAACAAACTCTTTGGAAAAAGGTAATTTTTCATTGTTTCAATCATCTTAATAGAACTCAAGTTATCTTGGGTTCCTGAAATAAGTATTGGGTCAACAATTACATTAACTGGATTAATTTTACTAATCAATCTAGAAATAGTTTTTATTTGGCTTTCTGAGCCCAATAAACCTATTTTGACTGTATTAAATAAAATATCTTCCACAATCAGATTAAATTGCTGCTCTAAAAGACTATCCTTTACTACCTCTATCGATTCCACTCTTTGTGTATTTTGAGCAGTAAGTGTTGTAATAATTGGGTGAGGAGAAAGTCCAAACTGATTAATAGTTTCAATATCTGCAGAAATTCCAGCAGCTCCAGAGGGATCTAATCCTGAAAACAATAAAACTGAATCGGCTTTTGGCCTATCCATCTCTTATTGTTTTTCTTTTTGAATTAAATAATCAATTACTTCAAAAATCTTCTCTTCACTACCAGCACTGGAGGCATTAACCGTGTACTTGCCATTAACTATGAAAACCGGGACCCCGGTAATTCGATATTTATAGGTATTAGCTTTTGCTTTATTAACAGCTACTTTAACTGGGAATGATTTAAAAACCTTGTTTGCTTTGTCTTCATCAACACCATTCAATGAAAGCCAGGTCACAAAATCTTGCTGAGTTTTGATATTTAATTTCTGGACATGGATTGCATTAAAAAGGGCTGAATGCAAACGATCTAATTCTCCAAGCTCCTCTAGAACATAATAAAATGTAGATCCAAACTCCCATCCTGGAAAAACAGCTGGCTGAAGTACTAATTGAGCTGAGCTGTCCATTGTCTGCTTCCATTCTTCAAGCTTTGGATGAACAGAGAAACAATGAGGACAAAAATACCAAAACAACTCTCTAACCTCAACCTGATCCCCTGTCTCAGTTTCTACAGGCTTATCTAGGACCATATAATTCTTACCGGCAACAAACTCTGCCTGAGAAGTGTTGGTGAAGAAAACAAAAATTGCTATAGCTACTGCTGAAGTTAAAGCGGTAATTTTTTTCATGTTATTTGTCATTGTATATTAAGAATAAAATTATAGATAAATTCAATTATTTGGACTACTTATTTAATGAAAAAATCTATTTCATTAGATGAATCTCATCGCCACTAATTATAGAGCTGATCTATATTATACTTTTGCAGGTCAAAAACATTTACGCTCTCAAAATCTTTCCACAATTTTAAAAATGAAACTCCCTTCTCTGGGTGAATTCCATCCGGATTTAGTTCTAAAAGTGGGGCAAGTACAAACGCATATCTGAGTATATCTTTTCGAGGAACATTTATTGCTTCATCTATCATATCGTCATAAAGAACAAGGTCAAGATCTATAATTCTTGATGAAAATTTTGGCATTGCTCGATTCCTTCCAAGCGAATCTTCAATTTGATGCAAAATATCTATAACCTCTGAAGCCTCTTTGTGAGTTTCAACATTTACACCAACATTATAAAAATTCTTACCTTCAAAGCCCTCTGAAGGACTCTCAAAAAGAGAAGAAACTGTAATTTTGTCAAAAAAATTCGCAAGCTGATCTAATGCTAAACGAATATTTTTTCGTCTATCTTGATTTGACCCTATATTAAGATGCAAAAGGCTCACTAGCTTTTGGTCCTTTCAATGATAACTCCAACTCCACTAGCTCCAGTAATTGCTTCACCTTTATTAAGCGTCAGCTTAACCCAATGAACATCAAATTCATTGAGAATAATCTGGCAAATTTTCTCTGCCAAAGTTTCTACAAGTTCAAACTTAGACTCTCTTACAAAACTGGCAACTCTCTTGCAAACACTTTTGTAATTTAATGCCTGATCAATATGATCAGTTTTTGCTGCAGCAGCAATATCGGAAGACATTTCAATATCAAGAATTATATCTTGACGAATTTTCTTTTCCCAGTCATAAATACCTATTACAGTATCTACTTTTAGTCCTTCAACAAAAACAATATCCATAATTAACGTGTTATTAGTAAATAGTATTATGATACCTTTGAGATATCTACTTAAAACTACAATAAAATGTTTTCATTGATATAATTTGCAGCTGTAATAGAAATATATTTTGAAAATAATATAGGAGCACTGCTTGATTTACTTTTTGATTGGTAGCTATTTTTTAGGCTCAATTTCTAGCGCTATCATTATTTGTAAAATGTGCAACCTGCCAGACCCTAGAACCCAAGGCTCAAAAAATCCTGGAGCTACAAATGTGCTGAGAATTGGTGGCAAATTAGTTGCTGCTTTTGTTCTTATATTCGATGGACTAAAAGGAGCATTACCGGTCATTCTTGCTCACTATTTTGGATACAACTTATTTGATTTAACTATTATTTTACTGTGTGCATTTCTTGGACATGTATTTCCAATTTATTATGGATTTAAAGGTGGTAAAGGCGTGGCAACCTATCTAGGTGGACTTATCGGACTGAACTTTTTTGTTGGCTTAACGTTTTCAATTATTTGGCTTATTGTTGCAAAAGTAATGAAAGTCTCTTCCATAGCTGCATTAACAGCGACCGTACTTTCCCCAATTTATTTTTATTTCATTACAACGCATGATGTAAGAGCCACAATGGTTATCTTTTTAATTAATCTTTTTATTTATTTCACACATCGAGAAAATATCAGAAGAATTATGAATGGTGAAGAGGGGGTAATTGGCTCCTAAGTTTACTCAGTTTTAATACTCACACCCCGATTTAATAGTGCATTTGCTGTTAGAGCAAGAATAATAATCATTGAGAGAGGCACTAAAAAAGCTTTCCATAGCTCCACAGAGCCGACACCTAGAAAACCCAGTCTGAATGCATCCATCATATAATAAATCGGATTGAATGCTGACAATGCTTTCCAAAAACTTGGCAAAATATCAATACTATAGAACATGCCTCCTAAGTAGGTTAGAGGCAATAAAACAAAATTTGGAATAATTGAAATATCATCAAAGGTTCTTGCAAATACCGCATTTATAAATCCAGCCAGAGCAAACATAATTGAGGTTAGCAAAAAAGTTGCTGCAATGATTAAGAGACTATAGGTTTCAATTTCTACAAAAAAAGATATTGTAAAAGTGACCGCCAGACCCACACAAAAACCTCTTGCCATTCCTCCGCTTACAAATCCAAGCAAAATAATCCAATTAGGGGTTGTTGAGACAAGAAGCTCTTCAAAGCTATTATTATATTTGGTCATAAAAAAAGAGGAAACCGTATTAGCATAGGACTGCATAATGACCGTCATTAATATAATTCCAGGCACGATGAAATCAATATAATTGATGCCCTGCATCTGACCTATCCTACCCCCCATTAAACCTCCAAAGATAAGTAAATAGAGTGAAGTTGTTATAACTGGTGGTACGATTGTTTGTATCCAAATCCTAATAAACCTCCGCACCTCTTTTATGACAATCGTTTTGTATGCAATCCACATATATTAATTTAACTGGTAAGTGATAAAAAAAGTGCCTCTAGTCGATTTTGTGAACTTCTAAGATGCGAGACATGAATATTTTGATCTAATAGTGATGCAACAACATCTGATATTGAAATTCCTTCACCTTGAGAAACCTGCAAAGTGTTCTCATCGATGACCTCACAATCGCAATCACTTATTTCAATCGGACCAGATATTTTCTCTACAGTATCGATAATAATGACTTGTCTTTTTGCTCTAGCAAGAAGCCTCTTCATATTTGACTGCTCCACTAACTCACCATTATTAAGAATTGCTATATTTCTGCAAAGAGATTCGGCTTCCTCTAAATAATGAGTTGTTAAGATTATCGTCATTCCGTCATTATTCAATTGAGTTAGATATTGCCACATAGATTGACGAATTTCAACATCGACTCCTGCAGTTGGCTCATCCAGTATCAAAATTGTTGGTTTATGCATTAACGCCCTTGCAAGCATTAATCTTCTTTTCATACCGCCAGATAATGATTGAGCAACATCGAATCGCCTATCCCAAAGCTCCATTTTTTTTAATAAAACATCAGCTTGAATTTTGGCATCCTTTCTTGGTATGCCAAAGTATCCAGCCTGATTTATAAGAATTTCAATATTAGGCTCATGGGGATTGAAATTAAACTCTTGTGGCATCAGTCCAATCATTTTCTTAACTTCATTAGAATGATTTTTTTGATTCAGGCCATTAATCTCTACTTCACCTGAAGAACTCTTTAATAGCCCTGAAATAATTCCGATTGCAGTTGTTTTGCCAGCACCATTTGAGCCCAATAAAGCAAAAAAATCACCCTTTTCAACTCTTAAGTTTATTCCTTTAAGTGCCTCTAGATTATTGGAATATGTTTTTGCTAAATTTTCGGTAGAAAGAGCAAGAGGCATGATATTTTGGATATAAGAACTGAAAAAGAAACATGATAACAATAAAAATAAATAAGGGTTTTTATTTTCAAATAAATTTTAACATTTACCGCCTTTATCACATTAAATTTGGGATAATTACTTCGTTCAAATTTAAAGCTATTTAATTAGTCCATATGCCTACTCAAAAAAATGTAGAGTTGCCCGATATAGGTGATTTTGATGCAGTAGATATTATCGAAGTTCTTGTGAAAGTTGGAGATACTGTTAATGAAAATGACAGCATCATTACACTTGAAACGGATAAGGCGACAATGGAAATTCCAGCTCCGTTTGCTGGAAAGGTAACCAAACTCTCAGTCAAAGTTGGAGATAAAGTTGCAAAAGGTGACCTCATTTTGACTCTAGAGAGTGAATCAGAAAATTCAGAAGGTGAAGTTGCAAGCTTGGAACCTAGTCAATCAGTTAGTCAAGTGAGCAAAGATAATACTGAAGAGATTTCCTCGACTCAAGAGAGTGAGAATGAAACCCATCAAGATGAAATTTCATTAAGTCCTGATACAAATTTCCATGCATCTCCATCTATTAGAAAGCTAGCAAGGGAGCTTGGCGTTAGTCTTTCTGGAATAAATGGTACAGGTAAAAAGGGGAGAATTCTTGAAGAGGACCTTAAATCTCATGTAAAAAACCTTCTTAAAACTGGCAATCAGGTTGAAGAAGTAGAGGTGGTTCCTTTATCTAGAATTAAGAAACTATCTGGAAAGCACCTTTCTAAATGCTGGAGTACGATTCCCCACGTAACTCAGTTCGATGAGGTGAATATTGATCAATTAGAAAAATTTCGTCAACATCAAAAAGAAAAAAATATCAAATTAAGTCCGCTTGTTTTTATTATGAAGGCTGTAGTACAAGTCTTAAAGCGACACCCAAATTTTAATGCGTCACTGGATGATAGTGCTGAAAACCTTATACTAAAAAAATACTTTAACCTTGGAATTGCTGTAGATACTCCAAATGGTCTTCTTGTTCCTGTAATTAGAGATGTGGGCAAAAAATCTCTCATGGAGCTTTCTGAAGAACTAAGTGAGATATCGGCTAGAGCTAGAGAAGGTAAACTTGATTCAAGCGAAATGAAGGGTGCAGGCTTTACAATTTCAAGCTTGGGCGGAATTGGTGGAACCCAGTTTACGCCAATTATTAACGCACCTGAAGTGGCAATTTTAGGGGTGTCAAGAACCCAAATTAAACCGATTTGGAATGGAACCGCTTTTGAACCTACAGCTATGATTCCCCTTGCCCTTTCATATGATCATAGAGTGATTGATGGAGCTGAAGGAGCAAGATTTATGGCAGAATTAAATCAGGTTTTAAGTAATATTATGGAGATGTTGTTATGATTAAAACTCAAGTTTTAGTTATTGGTTCTGGTCCTGGAGGTTACACTGCAGCATTTAGAGCTGCCGACTTAGGCAAAGAGGTTACTCTTATTGAACGTCATCCATCTCTGGGTGGAGTTTGCTTAAATGTTGGATGCATTCCATCTAAATCACTTTTGCACACGGCAGAAGTGATCAATGAAACTAAACATGCTAGTGAGCTAGGGATATCTTTTTCAAAACCAAAGATTGATCTTGACGGTGTTAAAAAAAATAAGGACAGTATTGTTACTAAACTGACTGGTGGAATTCAAGCACTGGCAAAAGCCAGAAAAGTAAAGGTAATTAATGGCTATGCAAAATTTATTTCCAAAAATCAAGTAAGTCTTAGCGATTCAGATGAGGTGATTGAATTTGAGCAGTGCGTCATTGCTGTTGGTTCACGAGTTACCAAGTTCCCAATGTTTCCATTTGAAGACCCTCGTGTGATGGACTCGACTGATGCTCTCTTGCTAGATGATATTCCAAAAAGAATGTTGGTAGTTGGTGGCGGAATAATTGGCCTTGAGATGGCAACGATTTATGACGCACTTGGCAGTGAAATTACAATTGTTGAGCTAGGAGGTCAAATTATTCCAGCTGCTGATAAAGATATTGTTAGCCCTCTATTTAAAAAAGCAAAGAAAAACTATGCCAATGTGTTCTTAAATACCAAAGTCACTTCTATGAGTACTTTAAAAAAAGGCATCAAAGTAGAGTTTGAAGGCAAGGACGCACCAAAAACTGACACGTTTGATAAAGTCTTGGTCGCTGTTGGAAGGACTCCTAATGGGGGTTTAATTGATGCCGAAAAGGCTGGTGTTAAAGTTACTGAAAGTGGCTTTATTGAGACTGACAGACAAATGAAAACAAACGTTGAAAATATATTTGCGATAGGTGACGTTGTTGGTCAGCCTATGCTGGCTCATAAGGCAGTTCATGAAGCTAAGGTTGCAGCTGAAGTGATCTGTGGTGAAAAGTCTGGATTTGATGTTCTAACTATCCCATCCGTTGCGTATACAGATCCTGAAGTTGCATGGACGGGAAGAACTGAAAAAGAATTGAAGGAAGAAGGCGTTGATTTTGAAAAAGGTGTTTTTCCTTGGGCAGCATCCGGAAGAAGCCTCAGTATAGGAAGAACTGAAGGGGTATCTAAGGCGCTATTTGACTCAAAATCAGGTAAGATTCTTGGCATGGGAATTTGTGGCACCAATGCAGGTGATTTGATTTCAGAGGCTAGTCTTGCTATAGAAATGGGTTGTGATATGAGCGATATTGCTCTGACTATTCACGCCCACCCTACTCTATCTGAAACTACGGCCTTTGCCGCTGAAATGGCTGAAGGTACAATTACTGATTTGATGCCTCCAAGAAAAAGAAAATAGGTGTAATATGGATATTAAACAAGCAAGAAAAAATGTTATTGAACAGCAAATTCGACCCTGGGGTGGGCTCAATGTGAGAGCTAACCAAGCCCTTGCAGATATTCCTCGAGAAAATTTTGTACCCGCAGAATATCAAAAGCTTGTATTTGCAGATATGGAAATACCTCTTAGTTCAGTTGACAAAATGCTATCCCCAAAGATTGAAGGAAGAATATTAGACAGCCTTAACCTTCAGGGAAATGAAGAAGTTCTTGAGGTTGGTACAGGAAGCGGATACTTCACCTGCGTTCTTGCAAAATTATCTAAATCGGTTAAGTCTGTTGAAATAGATCAAGAGCTTTATGAGCTTGCAAAAGCCAATATAAAAAAATTAAAACTCAAAAATGTCGATCTCGTAAACGATGATTTCGTTTGTTCAAATTTTCAAGAAGAGCAGTTTGATTCGATTGTAATTGCTTCAGCACTTCCAAATATTGAGGAAGATCTAAAAAAACTTCTTAAGGTTGGTGGCAAGCTATTTATTGTGGTTGGATCCAAAAAACATATGCATGCTTCATTAGTAACTAGACTAACGAATACTGATTGGCATACTAAATCTCTTTTTGAAACACGCCTGGAATTTATGAAGGGTCATGAGCCAGTCGAACAATTTTCTTTTTAAATTTGAAATAGGCTTTCATGCTTAATTCAATTTTAAATTTTATAATTAAAAAACCAACTTGGTCTTTGATTGCGTTTTTAATTATTGTATGTTCCTCAGTCTTACAAATCCAGAATTTCTCACTTGATGCTTCTTCTGAATCATTATCTCTTGAGGGTGATAACAATCTTGAACTTTATTTCGCAACTCAAGAAACTTTTGGTTCAGATGAATCTTTGGTCATCAGTTATTCAGTCAAAGATGGAACTATCCTCTCAAAAGATCAGATCATTTCTTTAAGATCGTTCAGAGATGATTTGTTAGAACTGGAAGGGATAAACTCAGTCGTTTCAATTCTAGATGTGTCACTTTTTCAGTCTCCTCCACTTTCGTTAGTTGAACTTGCAAGTGAAGTTTATACAATTGACAATGGAAAGGCAGATCAAAGTCTTATTTCAAATGAGTTTAAAAATAGTCCACTCTACTCAAATAATCTAGTCAGTGCAGATCTTAAAACAACAGCTCTACTGATACCGCTTGCAAATGATGATCCAAGAATAATAATCGACGATGAAGTCTTAAGGCTATTAATAGAAAAAATCCGTTTGACGATGGACGCCTATAGAGACGAGGCAACCCTTTACTTGGGAGGCGTACCGATGATAAGAAATGATGTCATTGACTTCATCAAGAGTGATTTAGTTGTATTTAGTCTTGCAGTAATCCTTACCATGACAATTATGCTTACTATCTTATTTCGAAAAATAAGATGGGTTTTGATTCCGATAACTATTAGTGTCATTGGCGCTTTGTTTATGACGGGACTAATTAGCTCTATTGGCTGGAAAGTAACTGTCATTTCATCTAATTTTTTCTCACTTTTACTGGTGATGACATTGTCAGTAATAATCCATTTAGTTGTGCGCTATAGAGAAATTTCAAATCAGAATCTTGATCAAAATAATTCTGAAACTATTCGACAAACCTTGAATCAGATGATCAGGCCCTGCCTATATACTGTGATTACAACAATTGCTGCATTCGCTTCACTAACGGCAAGTCATGTTCAGCCTGTAATTGACTTTGGTCTAATGATGAGTATAGGTGTGACAGTAGCATTCGTATTATCATTTATTGGTTTTACAATTTTTATGATGCTGTTAAAGAAACCTAAGTCCTCACAAGAGTCAAAGAAAAGTTTTGCTCTTAAAAAACTTGCATTAATGGCAGATAAAAAAGGTAAATCAATCATATTAAGTTTCATAGTCGTTGCTTTGATTTCAACTTTTGGTCTGAGTAAGCTGTCTGTAGAAAATAGCTTTATTAACTACTTCAAGAAAGATACAGAGATATATCAAGGTCTTAATTTTATTGATAAGGAGCTAGGCGGAACCATACCACTCGAAATAGTCTTTAATGATTTAGCTAGTGCATATTGGGCTGATGCTAGCTTGAGAGAGGATTTTCATGGAATTCATAACTATCTAGAGCAGATCCCTAGTATTGGAAAAGTTTTATCAATTGATACATTTATGCAAGTTCTCAAAGAAGCAAATAACGGCAAAACACCTAATGGTTTTTTGTTGACTTTGGGTAAAAATAATATGCCTGATTTTGCTAAATCTCAAGTGTTAAAGCCGCATATATCTGACGTGACAGATCAAATACGAATCGTTGCTCGGGTTAAAGAAACAATGAATGGCCTTGAAAGAAATCAGCTGATATTAGACATCAAGAAATCACTAATCGAAAATTTTTACTTTGATGAAGATGATTTTTACTTTACTGGGACTTTTTCACTTTACAACAACCTTCTCCAGAGTTTATTTTCATCTCAAATAAAAACCATCTTTACAGTCTTTAGTATTATTTTTGTTCTATTTGTAATTGTTTTCAGATCAATATCTGTAGCTCTTATTGCTGTTATTCCAAACACCCTTCCTTCACTTATCATTTTGGGATTGATGGGCTTAATTGGAATACCACTTGATATTATGACCATAACCATAGCGGCAATTGCAATTGGGATTGGAATTGATAATGCTATTCACTATATCAGTAGATTTAAGACGGAGTTATTGGTAGACGGTGATTTTGTTTCATCTATGTATCGAGCCCATAACTCGATTGGCGTGTCTATGTTTTATACCGCAGCGACCGTCGCGATTGGATTTGCTGTATTGATATTATCACATTTTATTCCAAGTATTTATTTTGGAATCTTTATGGCTATAGCAATGCTTAGTGCAGTAATAGTTAATCTAACTCTACTCCCTAAATTGCTAATCATTTTTAAACCAAGAATGAATAAGAAAGTCTTATAAAATAAAAAACCCCGCCTCGAATAAGAGTGCGGGGTTAGTCTACTATTAAAAGGAGAAATAAGTTAAATTAGTAGTTTTTAACTTGCGGAAAATTATATATAAAAAAAGTTTTTATTTTTTTTTATTTTGTGTCTTTTTGTAACAATTTATTATGTCGATCGATTTTCAATTTGATGTTCTTATAATTGGCTCAGGAGCAGCTGGCTTGATGAGTGCAATTCAGCTCTCTGAAAAACTCTCTGTTGGTGTTATTGCAAAAGATAAAATTCTAGAAGGTTCATCATATTATGCTCAAGGAGGAATATCAGCTGTACTGAATCCAGACGACAGCTTTGAATCACATATAACCGACACTATCAATACTGGGTTTCATCTTGGAAATGAAAATAGCATTAGGTTTATGGTTGAACAAGCCCCTAAGGCAATCAAAGATTTAGAAAAAGCTGGTGTTAAATTCTCAATTATTGGTAATCGGTATGACCTGACTACTGAGGGTGGTCACAGCTCGAATAGAGTAGCACATGTTGCAGACAAAACTGGTCAGTCAATTCAGATTAATCTTTTAGCAGAAGCTAAGAAGCATAAAAATATTAAGCTGCTTGAAGAATTTGCAGCTGTTGACCTTATAGTCAATGAAAAAAGATGTTATGGTGCATATGTTTTAGATAAAAACACCCAAGAAATAATAACGTTTAGCTCGAAGAAAACTATCTTAGCGACTGGAGGTGCCTCAAAATCATATCTATATACTTCCAACCCCGACACTTCAACAGGAGATGGCATTGCTATGGCCTATAGGGCCGGTTGCGAAATAACTAACATGGAATTTACACAGTTTCATCCTACATGTTTGTTTCATCCCCATGCTAAATCTTTCTTAATTTCTGAAACCCTTAGAGGTGAAGGCGCAAAACTTCTTTTACCGAGCGGTGAGGAATTCATGCATAAGTATGATGAGCGTCTTGAACTCGCGCCAAGGGATATTGTTGCTAGAGCGATTGATAATGAAATGAAAGTACATGGATTTGATTGCGTTTATCTAGATTTTTCCTTTAAAGATGCAGAATGGATTAAATCTCGATTCCCTACCATTACTAAACGCTGCAGTGAACTAGGGATTGATATTTCTAAAGAAGCGCTACCTGTAGTTCCTGCTGCCCACTATACTTGTGGTGGAGTGAGTACAAATATAGATGCACAAACAGATATACCAAACCTCTACGCTGTAGGTGAAGTTGCCCATACAGGTGTTCATGGAGCAAACAGAATGGCCAGTAATTCGTTGCTTGAGTGTATTGTTTTTGCAAAATCTTGTGCCAAGCATATTAACAACTCATCATTTGATGACCTATCTCATGAAATTCCACAGTGGGATGACTCAAGAGTAGCGCCGTCTCAAGAAAAAGTAGTCATAGCCCACTTATGGCATGAAATTAGACTCATCATGTGGAATTTTGTTGGCATTGTTAGAAACAATAATCGTCTTAAATCAGCCTACTTTAAGATTAAGCAAATAAACAAAGAGGTTGATGAGTACTATCAGGTTTACACGGTAACAGAAGACTTAATTGAACTGAGAAACTTGGCTCAAACGTCTAAAATTATTGTAGAATCTGCCCTTTCTAGAAAAGAAAGCAGGGGTTTGCACTTTAATCAAGACTTTCCAAACCAACTAAAAGAAAAAGAGAATACGGTAATTACTAAATCATGATATTAGAAATCTTAAAATATCCCGATAAACGTCTGAGAACTATTGCAAAACCTGTTCAAGAGGTCAATAGTGAGATCAAAAAACAAGTCAAAGACATGTTTGAGACCATGTATGACGCCCCAGGAATTGGTCTTGCTGCCACTCAAGTTAATTTTCATCAGCGACTCATCGTGATTGACATCTCAGAAGAATGCAATCAACCACTGTGCCTTATCAATCCAGAAATTATTGAAAAAAGCGGAGAGATTGAATATGAAGAGGGATGTCTTTCTGTGCCCAACTACTATGAAAACGTTAAAAGAGCTAATGAAATTAAAGTTAGTGCTCTGAATGAACATGGTCAGCCATTTGAAATAGATGCAGATGAAACACTTGCCGTTTGTATTCAACACGAAATGGATCATCTAAATGGCATATTATTTGTAGATCACTTATCAAAGCTCAAGCAAAAAAGACTCAAAAAGAAAGCTGAAAAGCAATCCAAAAAACTCTAAATTAGTGAATATAGGGAAGCACAAACTGAATTCAAAAGTATTGCTTGCCCCGATGGCAGGCACCAGTGACAAGCCCTTTAGAATGATTTGTAGAGAGCAAGGCGCTGGACTAACAACCTCTGAAATGGTTGTTATTCAAAGTCACCTAATGAACTCAAATAAATCAAAGCATCGCCTAGACTTTAGCTCTGAAAAATCTCCTATTAGTGTTCAGATAGCAGGATCTGAAGCAGATGAATTAGCTAACTCTGCTAAAAAAGCTCTTGAGTTTGGTGCAGACATTGTTGATATTAATATGGGCTGTCCTGCAAAAAAAGTCTGCAACAAGGCTGCTGGTTCTGCACTTATGCAAAATGAAAAATTAGTCGAAGACATTATTAAATCTGTTGTTAATGCTGTTGAGGTTCCAGTTACACTAAAAATGAGAACGGGCTGGGATGATGAAAATAAGAACGCTCCAACCATAGCTAAAATTGCTGAAGACCATGGAATTCAAATGATAGCAATTCATGGACGAACTAGAACACAGAAGTTTAAGGGAGATGCTGAATTTAATACCATAAAAAAAATTGTTAATGAAGTATCCATACCAGTCGTAGCAAATGGAGATATTGACTCTCCAAAGAAGGCCAAAAAGATTTTAGACTTTACCGGAGCTAATGCTGTAATGCTCGGTAGAGCAACCCAAGGCAACCCTTGGCTCATTAATCAGATCAATGAATTTTTAACTAAAGGCAATAAGCCTGAAGAGCCTACTCTTGAAAAAAAAATTCCACAAATCTTAAATCATATCGGTCAGATTCATGATTTTTATGGGCACAAAATGGGAACACAGCTTTCCAGAAAGCATATTTTTTGGTATTCTATGCACCTTGACCATGAAAAAGGCAAAGCCTTTTGGCCAAACATTAACAGAGTTGTAGATCACTCTGAGCAGTATTCAAAATTTCATGATTTTTTGTATTCGATATGAAACAAAGGGGTATACAGGATTGCATCAAAGACAATCTTGAAAAATATTTTGCTGACTTAAACGGTGAATCATCAAATGGTGTTTTTAAGATGGTTACTCAACAAGCTGAATCAGCAACGATTAAGTTTGTTCTTGATAAAGTCAACCAAAATCAAAGCGAAGCTGCCAGAATTCTTGGCATAAATCGAGCCACTCTAAAGAAAAAAGCAAGCCTCTATAAGCTCTAAGAGTCTATAATTTAACTCTTAGTTTCTACACCAAAAAAATCAAAAAAAATGTCAATCAAAAGAGCTTTAATTAGCGTTTCTGATAAATCTGGTATCACTGAATTTGCGAAAAATCTATCGCTACTCAATATAGAAATCATATCGACCGGTGGCACAGCTAAACTTCTTCAAGAGAGCAATATTCCTGTAACTGAGGTGTCTGATTTTACGGGATACCCTGAAATGATGGCGGGCAGAGTCAAAACCCTCAACCCGAAAATTCATGGCGGAATATTAGCTAGAAGAGGAGTTGACGATGAGGTAATGAAAAAAAATGAGATAAAGCCTATCGATCTAGTCGTAGTGAACTTATATCCATTTCAGGAGACTATTCAAAACCCGAACTGCACAGAGGATGATGCCATTGAAAATATCGATATTGGCGGCCCGGCAATGCTTCGCTCTAGTGCAAAAAATCACATTTCAGTCACCGTTATAGTTGATAGTTCAGACTATCAATCAGTTTTAGACGAAATAACTCAGAATGGAGACACAACTCTTTCAACGAGAAAGTCTCTAGCTATGAAAACTTTTGAGCACACAGCACAGTATGACGGAGCGATAGCAAACTACCTTGGAAGAATGGAGGATGGATTTTCTAACACAATAAACCTTCAATTCCTCAAGTCACAAACTATGAGGTATGGTGAAAATCCTCATCAGACTGCTGCTTTTTATAAAGAGCCAAACTTAATCGAAGCGTCTGTTTCTTCTAGTCATCAATTACAAGGCAAGCCTCTCTCATATAACAATTTAGCTGATGCTGATGCAGCGCTAGAATGTGTGCGAGACTTTGAAGAGCCAAGCTGCGTTATTATTAAGCATGCAAACCCTTGCGGAGTTGCTAGCAGAGAAAACATATATGACGCCTACCAAAGTGCATTTCTGACAGATCCAACATCCGCCTTTGGAGGAATCATAGCCTTTAATCGTGAACTAGATAGTGAAACAGCACAACTTATTATTGATCAACAGTTTGTTGAGGTCATCATAGCTCCAAAAGTTTCAGTTGCTGCAAAAACAACGCTCAAAAGTAAAGAGAATATAAGAGTTCTTGAGTGTGGTCATTTAGAGAAAGCTCAAAAATCATTTGATTATAAAAAAATCTCTGGTGGCCTTCTAGTTCAAGATAAAGATTTAGCATCTTTAAATCCTGCTGACCTGAAGTGCGTCACCTCATCTCAACCATCTGAATCACAGATGAAAGATTTATTGTTTGCCTGGAAAGTTGCAAAATATGTCAAGTCAAACGCTATTGTTTATGCAAAAAATCAAATGACGATTGGTGTTGGAGCTGGCCAAATGTCGAGAATCTATTCAGCCAAAATTGCAGGGATTAAAGCTGCAGATGAAAATCTCGAGGTTCAGGGATCAGTGATGGCTTCAGACGCATTTTTTCCATTTAGAGATGGAATCGATGCTGCCGCTAAAGCTGGAATAAAGGCAATCATTCATCCGGGCGGATCGATGCGTGATGACGAAGTGATTGCTGCTGCAAATGAGCATGGCATTGCAATGATTTTTACCGGTATGCGCCACTTTAAGCACTAAAGTCTTTCGATTAATATCTCAGCGATAAGCAACTTAATCCGCCGTCAAGCTTTTTAAACTCAGACACATCAACCTCAAGCACATTGTAGCCAGTAGCACTGACTTTTTGCTTTGTGATTGGAAAGCCAGACGGAATAATGACATTGTCATTAACCCAAATGCAGTTGGCTGCATAACTCTCTGATTCAGGAATTTCGATTTTTTCAAATCCAGAAAAAACAGGGTCATTCTTAAATTCACCACAAACAACAAGTCTGTTATTTTCGAGATAGGACAATCCGGTCTTTAGATGAAGTACCTCCTTAAGGCTGACAGTCGAACCTGAAAGACCGTACTTAACCAGTATAGCAATTAATTGCTCCGCGCCCTGAAGATTGGTCCTTTCAGACAAGCCTACATAATAGTGATCACCAACCATCATTATGTCTCCTGCCTCTATTGTTCCTGGGGACTCTATAAACTCGAGGTTGTTAAATTGGCTTTCTAGAGTTTCAATCATTTGTTTAACCTCACCCCTTCTTGACTCGGCTCCTGGACGAGTCATAATTACACAATTCGGAGTAATCAATGCAACATCTTCAACAAACGTGGAGTCTGGATAGTCCTCACAGGGATCTAGAACTGTAACCTTGAGGCCACAGAACTTAAGTGCTTCTATGTATGCTTGGTGCTGAATGATTGCTTTGGAATAGTCTGGAACTCCAAGATGTTTAGAATCGGTTAAGCCATTGATTAGGCTTTTTCCAGGGGTTCTAACTATCGCTTTAGAGAACATCAAAAAAGGCTCTTGAAAATCATTATTTGAGTATTGAGCGAACTAGCTCTACCCAGTAGCTAGTTCCAATAGGTAGGATCTCATCATTAAAGTCATACCGAGTGTTGTGCAGCATACAACCGCCCTTGGGGCTATCCTCAGGAACCAGTCCATTTCCAATCCAAATGTAGGCTCCTTCTAATGCATTCAACAAAAAAGCAAAATCCTCAGACCCCATGGTTGGTTGTTCGTTTCTAAGAACATTCTTATCACCTACCACCATTGATGCGGCGATAGCACAAAGTTCAGCATGCTTGGGCGTGTTGATTGTTGCAGGGTAGTTGGGTTCTGAACTGAATTCTACGTTAGCGCCCATTGACTCACAAATGCCTTGAGCAATACTCTTGATTCTTTCCTTGACCTTATCACCCACTTCAGATTTGAAGTATCTTAGCGATCCCATTAAGTTCATTTCATTTGGAATGACATTCGAAACAAATCCCGCATCAACCATAGTGACACTAACTACCGCTGAGTCTAGAGGCGCGACACTGCGTGAGACAATGCTTTGAATGGCTGTGATAACTTGAGCGCCTATAACAATTGGATCTATGCACTGGTCAGGCATTGCAGCGTGTCCGCCCTTACCTTTAATTGTAATTTTGAGTGTCTCATTTGCAGCCATAACAGCAGTATCATGAACAGCAAACTTGCCCTCAGCGAGGCCAGGCCAATTATGCATGCCATAGACTGCATCACAAGGAAACATATCAAAAATACCTTCCTCAACCATCACTCGGCCGCCGCCCCCACCTTCTTCAGCTGGCTGAAAAATAAAGTGGACAGTTCCAGCAAAATCATTATTCTCTTTAAGATAGACGGCTGCACCTAACAGCATAGTTGAATGGCCATCGTGGCCACATGCATGCATTTTTCCGTCGTGAACTGATTTGTGACTAAACTCATTTTTTTCTTGGATTGGAAGTGCATCCATGTCCGCTCTTAAACCTATTGCTTTACCTTTCTTAGTTCCATGAATAGTGGCAACGATACCGGTGACAGCCAGTCCCCGATGCATTTCAATATTGTGAGATTCCAATACTGAGGCTATATAGTCACTCGTCATCACTTCTTTAAAGCTCAGCTCAGGGTGTTTGTGTAGATGATGTCGCCATGTCACCATCTGTTTGTGAAACTCTGAATTTTTTTTAATTAAAGACATTTAAATTATGACCTCAAGCATTCATTTGTTGGATCAAAAGGTGACTCATCAATGACGATTGATTTGTATTTTTCACCCAGTATTTCAATTTCGAGCTCTGTTCCTATAGCAGTGAGATCTTTCCTGACAATGCCTAGCGCTAATGATTTGCCACAACGCCAACCATAGCCACCTGAAGTTCCCCTTCCTACGACTTTGCCGTCCTTATAAATTGCTTCTGACCCTCTCGCATCAGCATCAGTCACACCCAACACTTCAAGAGTAACAAAGCCATTTATGGCTCCACGGTCCTGCCAATCTTTAAGAGCCTGTTTACCAATGAAATCAGTTTCTTTATCAAGCCTAACAAATCGATCAAGACCAGACTCGTACGCCGAGTACTCAATGGACATCTCTCTCGGTATTAATCGATATGACTTCTCAAGACGCATACTGTCCATCGCGCGAATACCAAAAGGTTTAATGTCAAACTCTGCTCCGGCCTCCATGACTTGATCAAATATATAGTTTTGCATCTCGATAGGGTGATGTAGTTCCCAACCCAACTCACCAACAAAGTTAACTCGAAGCGCCTCTGCAGTTGCATAACCTACGTTGATTTTTTTACCGGTTAACCATTTAAAGTTTTCATTAGATAAATCTGTATCAGTTAGCTTTTGAAGTAGATCGCGAGACCTTGGTCCAGCAATCACTAGAACACCAGTTTGCGTTGTGACTCTCTGGATACTCACACTGCCATCATGAGGAGCAAGCTTAAATAGATAGTCATGGTCATGCGTTTCAAACGCGCCAGCAGAGACCAGATAATAGCTTTGAGGGCCCGTCTTATAAACAGTAAATTCGGCTCTAACTCCGCCATTCAGTGAAAGCATATGAACAAGACTAATTCTTCCAATAGTCTGAGGCATCTTGTTGGCAAAAATAGACTCTAGCCAATCCTCTGCCCCTGGGCCTTTCACAATACATTTAGCAAAAGCCGACATATCCAGAATCCCAACTTTTTCATTGACATGCTTACACTCGTTGCCAACATGATCAAAGTAGTTTGAACGTCTGAACGAGTTCTTCTCAACAATACGGCCATCTTCGAGTGCTTTTGAATGGTTTTTATTTAAGAAGACTTTTTCAGGATCCTCTTGGTTTAATTCTTCTGCACTCAAAGAGTAATCCAGAGTTGGCATGAACCAATTTGGACGCTCCCAGCCATAGACTGAACCAAATACCGCACCCAAAGCCTTCATTCGGTCATAGCATGGCGCAGTTTTAAGTGGTCTGGCAGCGCTCCTCTCTTCGTCAGGGTAGTGCGTCGTAAAAACGTTTGCATAGGCTTCTTCATTTTTCTCTCTGAGATAGCCTCTCGTCGCATAGGGTCCAAAACGGCGTGGATCAACCCCCATCATGTCTACTGTTGGCTCTCCGTCAACAATCCATTCTGCTAACTGCCAACCAGCTCCTCCAGCCGCAGTGATCCCAAAACTGTGTCCCTCGTTAAGCCAGAAATTCTTTAGGTTAGGCGCTGGACCAACGATAGGGTTCCCATCCGGCGTATATGCAATAGCGCCATTATAAATATCTTTAATTCCTACTTCACCAAAGGCAGGAACACGACTAATGCAGCGATCAATATGCGGCATAATACGGTCCAATTCACCATTGAATAACTCGTATTGGCAGTCTTTGCTTGGGCCATCAACATAGCAAGCTGGAGCTCCCTGTTCATATATACCAAGAATCATCCCCCCGGCCTCTTCTCGCAAATAATAGGCTGAATCAGATTCACGAAGAACCGCCATCTCTGGCAATCCTTTCTTCTTTCTCTCCATGATTTCTGGATGCTGCTCTGTAACCAGAAATTGATGTTCAACCGGTATAACGGGGACATCAAGACCCACCATTTCGCCTGTTTTTCGGGCAAAACTTCCAGTGCAAGATACGACATGTTGGCACGAAATATCACCTTTATCTGTTGAGACAACCCAGCTCAAATCTTTTTGCTGCTTTATCCCTTCAACAAGAGTATGTTCGTATATCTCTGCCCCTCTATTTCTAGCTCCCTTGCAAAGCGCTTGTGTTAAGTCTGCTGGCTGAATATAGCCATCGTCAGGATGCTGTATAGCGCCAACTAAACCCTCAGTATTGCATAGTGGCCAAAGCTCTTTCACCTCATCAGGCGTTAAAAATTTAACATTGACGCCAACAGTTCTGCCAACACCTGAGTAATACTTATACTCATCCATTCTGTCTTGACAGTTAGCTAAGCGGATATTAGAAACCACACTAAAACCTACATTCATGCCAGTCTCTTTCTCTAGCTCATGGTAAAAATTAACCGAGTATTGGTGAAGTTTTCCAACTGAATAACTCATATTGAACAAAGGGAGCAACCCGGCAGCATGCCAAGTAGAGCCAGATGTTAGGTCTTTGCGCTCAACCAAGACGACATCAGTCCAACCTTTTTTTGCTAAGTGATAGAGTGTTCCAGCACCTACTACACCCCCACCAATCACAACTACTTGCGCTTTATTTTTCATTACTTCTCCAAAAGAAAGTCAAACTTAAAAAACGTGAATTATATACCTAAATTATAGCAACTGCATTAATAACTTAATGGTAGAATTTTCCGAAATTTATTTGGATTATGATTAAGTATTTTTTTGGAGAATTGAATGAAGCTGACTGTAATAAAATGGCGTGATATACCAACACAAGTAATGATTAAAAAAAGCAGAAGAGAGGTTGAAAAAGTTCAGCTTGACAATCGTTTTATGGAGGCGGTTGACTCTGCCGCCACAGTTGGAGAGTCAACAGATGCAGACGCCTACCTTACGGATTGGCATAATGAAGTTACGGAAATTGAGGATGGCGACCTTAAAGGACCTGTTGAACAAAAGGCAGCGGAGCTTGAGGCTGAATTTACCGATGAAATACTTCTGAGCTATGTCAATAATTCTGGCTATAAACCTTGACTTAGGCTGTATATTTTCCGTGTAAAAATTTCAGAGTTTCTCTAACTTTTGGCTCTTTTAGAAGGTATCTAATAATGGTATCTGGTGAATCTAATAATTCAGCATAGTCCAGCTCAGCAGGTTTTTTTGAGACCTTATTATTGAAAACAACAGAAATAGTTGCCCAGTGTCTACTGAGCTTGTAAAAGCCAAGCTTCTCTTCGAGCTGTGCCAACTTATCACTCAAATAGACATCATCATTCAGTAGCAGTCTTTTTGAATCAATATTAACTACGCCATTAACGTGACTTGCAGCTTTGTGCTCGAGAGCAAACTCAATCAAGACCATGCTTTCACGATGAGCAATCGCAACTACTTCCTCTTTTTTGGAGTCATCATGGTGTATCAGTGTTCCTTCAGTCTCATTAAAGTTATTCTTTGCAATAATAGGTGTTTTTGTTTTTAACGAGGCTTTGATTGCTCTTGGGTGGATCACCCTGGATCCTTCATCGGCCATAGCAAGCATCTGATCGACACTGATAGATTCTAAGTATTTTGAACCATCAACCTGTCTTGGATCACAGTTCGCAATACCATCAACGTCAGAGAAAATTTCCACCTTTTCAGCACCCAAAGCAGACGCAAGAGCAACAGCAGAGGTGTCACTACCTCCCCTTCCAAGAGTTCGAATATCTCCCTTATCATTCACACCCTGAAAGCCAGCAACTACTGCAATAAATCCATTATCAAGCGCTTCAACAATTCGCGATGGATTGATCTCTAAAATTTCAGCGTTTCCAGCATTGTCATCAGTCAGAATTCCAGACTGCCTTCCATTAAAAGACTCTGCTGGCATTCCGTTATGACTTAATAGGTGTGAAAAGTAAGCAGAACTGAGCGTCTCTCCAACGCTCATTACGAGATCTAACTCCCTTGGATTAATGTTGTGTCCAACATCTCTTAGAAGAGCTACTAATGTATCCGTAGCATATGGCTCCCCTTTTCTGACTCGTGCCGCCAAATTTCATAACTATCGGTGCCAAATTCTTCGCCATTAAATTGTTAAAAAATGCGCCATTATAGTCTTTTCAGGACTACATAGCAAATTTGAATTAGCAAGAAGTTGTTGAATTTTTTGAAAGTTCAATATTAAATATTGAATGTTTGTTTAATTCCGTCAAGAATAAAATCAACAGAAACCATTATCAAAAATATACCCATTAATCTTTCAATGGCAGTTAAAGCTCTATTCCCAAGTTTGCTTCCTAATGATTCTGATGAAATTAAAATAATGCCTGAAATTAAACTTGCCACAAATACCGCAAAGGTCCACTCTATCCACCTGCTAGGCTCTTGAGCCATCAATAAAATCACTGCTGCAATTGCAGACGGTCCAGCAAGCATTGGAACAGCAAGAGGAACAATTAGTGGTTCAGATTCTTGATTATGGCTAAACATCGGCTTTGTTCCTGGAAAAATCATTCTTATTGCAATAATGAATAGTATGATTCCTCCTGCAATTCCAAGTGAAGATTGCTCTATCTGAAGAAGCTGGAGCAAATACCTTCCG
>LUMG01000058.1_pt1 | contig 30039 bp, 38 predicted proteins | sample 729691 | NCBI WGS metagenome assembly LUMG01 (sample SAMN03860269, study PRJNA289734) | marine metagenome | biome: seawater column; feature: ocean; material: water; isolation source: Red Sea water column Station 34 - depth 50m | place: Saudi Arabia: Red Sea | collected 2011-10-15 | depth 50 m
TATGCAGGGATCAAACAGCAATCACGTTCTTGTTTTGGTGGATGGTGTCGCGATTAATGATCTGGCTACAGGAATATCGGCCATTCAAAATATACCCATTTCTCTGATCGAAAAGATTGAGATCGTAAAGACACCTAGAGCAACACTTTATGGATCTAATGCCGTGGGTGGCGTTGTCAGTATATTTACTAAGAAAAACTCTCAACGAGAAGACTATTCTGTGACCCTTGGGTCGGATGAAACAAAAGAAATCTCATTGTCAAAAGTGATTCGCAACGATTCCACTCATTATGGTTTTTCTGCAACGCTTTTTGATACCGATGGATATCCAAGTAAAACAGGAAGCGATGTTGACGATCCTCATGAAAATCGGTCGGTGAATGCTTTCATTAAGAAAGACTTTGAAAAATTTTCCATCGAGGGAGGTTTTTGGACTAGCCAAGGTGAGACAAACTATAAAGATTTCTTCTTGTCTTCAATCAGTCAGGATTTCCACAACTCAACAATGAATTTTAAACTGAATCAAGAGGTCAGTGAAAAATGGTCTTACAGTCTTGAAGCAAGATATAACAAAGACTTTCTAGATCAAAATAACAGTGATGATTTCAATCACAGTGAGCGAACTGGCCTTGAATGGATCAATCGATTTGAAGTCAATCAATTCAATAAAACTCTTGTTGGCATAATTATCGACGATGAAACATTCACTGCCAGCAATTACGGCATTGGAGTCGATGTGGACTTTGAAAATAAAGCCATGTTTATTGAACATCTATATTCGAAATCAAATCATCAAGCTTTGATTGCATTTCGAACGAGTAATAGCGATTTCACAAAAGACAAAGATGCGTGGAATGTTGAATACGGTTACAGAATCAATCCAAATTTAAGAGTGATGATCCTAGGAGGGTCTGCCTACAGAAATCCATCCGCATTCGATCTTTATGGTTTTGGCGGAAACACCTCGCTTGTCCCAGAGAAATCAAAAAAGTTTGGCATTGGGTTTTCAGCAAATCTAAGCGAGTCAACGGAATTGGATATGAGATTCTTTGATAATGAGATCGATGATCTAGTCGCATTCAGTTATGTGGATTGGAAGCTTTATAACATTGAGGAAGCAGAAACCAGGGGGGTTGATATGAATGTGACAACACAGCTCAATAAATGGGATCTAAAATTGAATGCCACCATTCAAGATCCAAAAAATCTGACCAACAACAGTCAATTACTCAGAAGGCCCAAAAATTCTTATGGCATGACAATGGGAAGAACCATTGGCGCAGTGACAGTAAATCTAAACATCAGAAGAGAATCGACTAGATATGATTTTGGAGGATTGGAACTTGATGGATATACATTGATGAATGCTTCATTGCGATGGCGTATCAACCAACAACTGATGATCAATGCTTCTTTTAATAATGCACTCGATGAGAGCTATGTCCTTGCAAATGGCTACAACACACCAAAAAGGAAAATCTACCTTGGTTTTAATTACATGATGAACTAAAACCATTGGCTCGAAAGCATCAATCTAGTTACTATTGATAATATGGGTAACCGATTGACAAAGATTTTCACCAAAAAAGGTGATGATGGCACCACGGATCTTGGAGGCAATAACAGGGTTGAGAAATTCGATTCTCAAATTATTGTTTATGGGGAACTTGATGAGCTCAGTGCAGCGATTGGGCTAATCACCTGCCAAGAAAATATTCCACCTGATATTCAAGATTTTCTTCAATCTGCTCAACAAGAAATGTTTAATATTGCAGGCGAGTTATCAGCTCCTGAATTTCAATCATTGGATGAGAAAAAAGTTGTCGCTGTAGAAGATTTCATAGATCAAATTAATGAAAATCTTCCGGCTCTAAAGGAGTTTGTTGTGCCTGGTGAAGAGATTAGATCTGCCCAAACCCATATGGCAAGAGCTATATGTAGAAGAGCGGAAAGATCCCTAGTGAAACTGTCTAAAGAGAGAGATGTGAATTCATTTGCATTGAAATACCTAAACAGACTCTCAGATGCTTTTTTTGTAATCGCAAGACTCTTGGCCAGAGAATCCTCAACTGAGGAGCAGCTCTGGAAACATGAGAAAGCAACAAAAGAATAGTCATGGATATTGAGATCATACTTGAGCCTGATCTGCATCCAAATGAAATAGCTGAAATTGCTGTAAAAGCCGAAGAATATGGAATAAGAGCACTCTGGTCATCAAACTATCATCAAAATTGGGATGCATTTATCAGCTTGGTTCCAGCAGCTCAAAAAACAAGTAAAATTCTACTCGGTCCACTTGCAGTCAGTCCTTTTGAAATGCATCCATTGAAAATGGCGAACTCGATATTGACTCTGAATGAGCTGGCAGATGGCAGAGCAATCATTGCAGTTGGTGGAGGTGGAGGCACACTCGGTGCAATGAAATATTCATGTGTCAAAGATTCTTGTCCAGGACTATCGCCATTTAAAATCATCAGGGCAGTAAAAGAAGCTGTAGAAGTTCTGAATAACGCTTCTAGCAAAAAATTTAATATGAGCTTTGAAGGCGATATTTTCAAAATAACAAGACCATATATGCAAGGTTTTACATGGGCCAAGGCAAGCCCGCCAAAAATATATACCTGCTCCACTGAGCCTCAAATGTTGAGGCTGGGTGGGAGGCTTGCTGATGGTTTGCAGATGAGCGATGTTGCTATACCTATGCTTGGCGAAGCCATGCAAAATATTAAAGACGGCATTGCTAAAAGAGAGTCAGAAATTGATGATTTTAGAATTGGAAACTTTTGGGCTTGGCATATTAAAAAAGACAAGGAAGAATCGATGAAAGAGGCTAGAAGAGAATTGATTTTCAGAGGATCACTTTTGCCTCCGTTTTCCCTGCATCATTTTTTAACTGACGAAGAAGCACAAATTGTCATTGATAATTACAATGCAGGTCCAAATAATGAATTCGCTAAAGCATATATCAGTCGTTCAGGCGTCATTGAAAACGTCCCGGAAGATCTTGTCAATAAATTAATAGATGATCTCAGTTCAGCGGGAGACATGAGTGACATTGATAAGGAATTAGAGCGTTTTTATCAATTTAAAGAGGGGGGAATAACCGATTTATCAATCAGATTATTTGACGATCCTTGGAATGGCCTTAAGATGATCGGCGAACAGGTCTTGCCTGCTCTAAAACAATGATTCCAAATCCAATTAAATGGTTTGAGCTTGAACTCAAAAGGATTCTTATGCGTGTGCTTCTAGATACCGAGAGAGACAAAAGAGCTAAGAAAAAAAGAGAACAAAAGAGATCACGGGAAGGAAGGAATCATGTGATTTATTATTTTCACCAAGTCGATGACCCCTACTCTCATCTGTGCGCTCAAGTGATTCCTTTATTGAAAGAACATTATGAAATTGAGGTGGAATCTTACCTTGTGCCTCCGCCAACCAAAGAGGCGGCCCCACAACCAGATTTATTGATGAGACATAGTCTAGATGATGCAAAATCGATTGCGCCTTATTATGGTTTGGAGTTCCCCTTGGTCAATGATTTACCAAATAAAGAAATCACTAGAATTGCTCAATCAGCCCTCATTTCTCTAAAAGATTACACATCAGAGGATCTCATTAAGATAGGCAATCTCTTATGGAAAGATAACCTACCAGGCATTGAAGAGATAATTACTTCAATGCCGAATGATGATGTTATCGATGATGTACTTTCTTCAAATGCTCAATTGAGGAAAAAATTTGGACACTATCTGGGTGGCATCTTTGTTTATGAAGGTGAGTGTTATTGGGGTATCGACCGGTTGCCGCTTCTTGAGAAAAGATTGAAGAAACTTGGCTTGAGAAAGAATGATGGGCCAGATGTAGTAGAAAGAAAATCAGAAGAGATTAAAGAGGTCAAAAAATTAGACTTGGAAATAGATGTACTTTGGTCAGCAAGAAGTCCTTACAGTTACTTGGCAATGAAACCATTATCAGATCTTGCGAAAAAATATCATCTAAATCTAAATTACAAAATTATTCTGCCAATGGTGATGAGGGGCATGAAAGTAAGCCTTGAGAAAAGAACATACATTACAAAGGATTGCAAAAGAATTGCCGATCAGAACGGTATTCCATTCGGAAACATAGTTGATCCATTGGGATATGCAGTTGAACGTTGTTACTCACTTTATCCTTTTGCTAAAAGGCATGATAAAGAAGAGAAGTATCTTTGGGCTTTTGCCGAATCAGTATGGGCAAATGGTAAACACGGGTATCTGGAAAAGAATCTAAAAAATATTATCGAATCCATTGGGTTGAGCTGGAATGACGCAAAAAAAGAACTGGATTCAGAAAACTGGAAGAATGAGGTTGAGAAAAATAAAGAAACATTGTTCAAATTGGGTAAATGGGGCCCTCCAACAATAATACTTAAAAACAAAGAAGGAAAAGAAGAACTGGTTGTTTGGGGTCAAGATCGTATTTGGCTTATTGAAGAACGAATTAAAATGATGCAGACCTGTGTGAATTAAGCTAAATTAAATTTTTTTATTAAGGACGGCAAATGGAATCAAAATTAAAAGTATTTATCACGGGTGCCAGTAGTGGAATAGGATCAGCCCTTGCAGAAGAATATGCGAAACAAGGCGCAATCATTGGCCTAGCTGCAAGAAGGCAGGATAAATTAGAGCAAATAAAATCCAGTTGCGAATCATTGGGAGCAGAAGATGTTAAGACATATAACCTAGATGTGACCAATGAAGAAGAATCGATGAGTGTCGCGAAAGATTTTATGAATCTAAAAAGAGAAGGCATTGATGTGGTGATCGCAAATGCAGGTGTTGCATTCTCAGATAGCCTTTCCTCGGGCAATCCAAAGCAAATCAATCAAACACTTGCGATAAATATTCTTGGCGTAACCAATACAATTATCCCTTTTATTCCAAATATGAAAAATCAAAAATCGGGTTCACTGGTCATCATTTCATCGATTGCAAGTTTTACTGCGCCGCCCTATTTTGGTGGTTATGCGGCATCAAAAGTTGCAGTGAGACGATTGGGAGATACATGGAGAAGATCTTTAAAGAAATACAAAATTGATGTCACAACAATCTGCCCTGGCTACATAAAAAGTGAAATGACAGATGTCAATGAATTCAAAATGCCTTTCCTAATGGATACAGATGTTGCTGCAAGAAAAATGATTAAAGCTATTGAGGCTGGAAAGAAAACTTACATTCTTCCATGGCAGTGGCGACCGATCATTGCTTTATCTAGATTGCTTGGCCAGAAATTATCAAAAATCTAAACTCTGTGAATCAAACTCCGATAATCTTTTTGGATATGGATGGTGTTCTGGCTGACTTCTTTGGAGCCTTTTCAAGCTATTGTGGAGTAAATCACTGGAAAGAGTTGGAGCACGAGGATCTCATGCAAAAAATTGACTCAATCAAGGGGACCGATTTTTTTGCAAAAATACCTAAAACTTGGTGTTGCGATGAGTTAATTGAATTCGTATCAAATATCTCTGGTGGCTACTCAATCTTATCTTCTCCTTTAGAAGGCGATGAAGACAATTGTGCTCATTGGAAAAAAGTTTGGATTGAAGAAAAACTCTTACTGAAGCCAGATGAAATTTTCATCAAAAGAGATAAGGGGGAGCTTGCTCAGTATCAAGGAAAGCCTAATGTATTGATTGATGATAGGCCTCACAATATTGAAGATTGGCAAAATAATGGAGGGAAGGCCATTCGCTTTCAAGCGAATGAAGACCCGATTGATGTTGTTAAAGATGCACTCAAAGAGATCTTTTAATTGCCTGACTAATCGTATTCAATTGATACAAGCTCATAGTAAGTCATCATATATCCTGTGACCTCAGCCTTGACGCAAACATAATCCTCTTCGGTGACCCATATGTCATAAGGAGGATGTTTCACACCTTCATTAAAACCAACATCATCTATATAACTAAAGCGATGACAGGTAAACGTTCCAGCCTGAACATTAATTTCTTCCAGTCCATGATACTCAACACCTATGGTTAATTCTGAAATCATGGGTGGTGTGGCGCCACGATGATCCAAAGAAGGCATGAAAGCCCTCATTTGATAAATCCCCGGTCCATTTGAGATATCAATGGATCTGCAATTCCACCCATCTCCAACAATTGGATGAGTTCCAAATGCATCGAATGAACCTGATGTTTCCTTTTTTTGAGAAACACGATCTATTGAAGGGCCATATGATTCACATTCAATTGTTCCATTTCGGTCTTCATCCAAATTAAAAATAAATAAACCTGAGCCCATAAATTCATCCCCCACAGTTAAGCGTATAAAACAATCCATTGGATGATTTTTATCATTTAAAGTTAGTACGACATCTCTCATGACTGTTGGATCTGGTTCTTCTATCTCGCAATGTGCCCTGAGCGTCATCTGACCATCAGTATGTTTAGTAATATGAAATAATTCATGGCCCCTTGATTGATCCAACATTTCTGGCTTCTTTGAAGTGTATGCCAACTTTCCTCTAATATTCTTATGTTTCATTTTGCTCATCCAAAGCTCCTAGGGTTTGAGTAAATAAGAGTAATATCATTTACAATAAAGGAAAAATATTCAATAGATGAAATAAACAAGATTTGTGCAATGAGAAAGAAAAGAATTCAAAGGTTTCTTGTAGAGAGAATTAAAAGCTCTGCATCTCATTTGGAAATTTCTGGTGAGCAATGCCATTACGTTCTCAGGGTATTAAGACTCCAAGCTGGTGATCAAATGATCCTATTCGATGGTTCAGGTTCAGAATGGATGGCAAAAATCATTGATACGAAGAAAAACCGATTACTGCTTGAATTGGAGGAAAAAAGCACTCCTGACAGGGAATCCCCCATAGATATCACACTGATACAAAGCATATCAAGAAGCCAAAGAATGGATTTGGTCATGCAAAAATCAACTGAACTGGGTGTCTCAACAATTGTTCCGGTGTTTTCTAGCAATACAGTTGTCAGAATAAAAGAAGATAAAATTGAAAAAAAAATCAATCACTGGAGAAATATATTGATCAGTGCATCTGAACAATCCGGAAGAACCAAGCTCCCTGATTTGATGGATCCCATTAAACTGGATTCTGATTGCCTACAGAAATACAAAGGTGATCTTTCGATTTTTTATGACACCACGGGTCAAGACTCATATGCTGTCAACAAGCCCAAGGAGATCACTGTGGTCATTGGGCCAGAAGGAGGGTTTACCGAAGTTGAGAAAACAATGGCAATTGATAACGGTTACTCAGTCATTAAATCGGGTCCAAGATTAATGAGAACTGAAACCGCTCCCATCATGGCTTTGAGTATCTTGCAATATCTCTATGGCGATCTATCGAATTGATCTAGAATGGGAATTTAGAGAGGATAATTTATGAAACTAGCTGTTGTGATGGATCCCATTGAGCGAATCAAACCAGAGAAAGATGGAACGCTCGACTTGTTGCTTTCAGCTCAATCATTTGGTTATGAAGTCACACGATTTCACTCAGAAGAACTCAAAATCATAGATGGAAGGCCCTTGGGTATCGGGCGGTCAATCACCGTAAATGATGATGTAAAAAATTGGTTTGCCTATGGAACAGAAAATGAATTCTGCCTGAGTGACTTTGATGTAATACTCATGAGAAAGGACCCTCCATTTGATATGGAGTATATATATGCGACATATATTCTAGATCTGGCAAAAATGGGTGGTGCTAAAGTTATTAATGATCCCTCTGCGATCAGAAATTTAAATGAAAAAGTTTCAATCACTATGTTTCCGAGTGTCACACCTCCCACCTTGGTCACATCCAATCAAAGTGATCTGGAATCTTTTTTGAATCAGCAAGAAAAGATTGTGGTGAAACCACTCGATGGAATGGGAGGACGTTCAATTTTTATCGTTGAAAAAGGCGAGCCAAATACCAACACAATATTTGAGGAAATGACGAGAGACAATAGCAAAACCATCATGGCTCAAAAATATATACCAGAAATTAAAGATGGCGATAAACGGATACATCTTGTATTTGGGAATCACGTAGACATGGCATTGGCAAGAGTCCCTTCTGAAAAGGATCATCGAGGAAATCTTGTGATGGGCGCAGTTGGTGAAGTAAGAAAACTCACACAGCGTGATATCGAAATATGCAAAACCATAGGTGGAACATTGCTTAAAGGTGGAGTCTATTTCGCAGGCATTGATGTAATCGGCGATTATCTAAGCGAAATAAATATCACCAGTCCTACCGGAATGAGAGAGATATCAAAAAATTCTGATGTGAATGTTTCTGATCGTTTTTTTGAAGCACTCCAAAAATCGAATTGATATGAAAATAAACGAATCACTGGTGGGTCATTTTCTGATTGCAAGCCCTAGCCTGAAAGATCCCAACTTTGAAAAAACAGTGACGCTGGTTTGTGAACAAAATGAGTCCGGATCACTGGGGTTGATCATCAATAAACCATTGCATCATGATCTGGATGACGTAATCAATCAAATGAACTTAAATGAAGTAAATACGAGTGACGTCAGTTTCTTGCAAGGCGGTCCAGTAGGGTTAGACAGAGGATTTGTAATACATAACTCTGGGATGTGGAAAAATACTACTGAAATCAATGAAAACACTTTCATTACCAGTTCGAGAGACATCATCGATGACATCATCGATGGGCAAGGTCCAAGTCATTCACTATTTATTGTTGGGTATTCAGGATGGGGGCCAGGACAATTGGAATCCGAGTTAATGACCAATTCATGGATAAGTGCACCATATGATCCGACCATAGTCTTTGATGTGGATACTGAATCGCGATGGGAAAAGAGCATTGATTCGTTGGGAATAAAAAGCATAAATATCAGTGATCAAATTGGTCATGCATAAAATTAATGATGATTTAAATATGTCTTCTACTTTCATTGCTTTCGATTTTGGTATGACAAAAATGGGGGTTGCGATTGGACAAAATATAACAAATACCGCTTCACCGCTTGATCCGATAATTATGAGAAACGGTAACCCAGACTCGGGTCACTTGGAGCAGATCTTAAAAGAATATAATCCGACTACAATTGTCCTAGGCAAACCAAAAGTCACCAGTAAAAGTTCAGAGGCATTAATGAAAAAAATTAAAATGTTTAAAACAAGCCTAGAAAGGGACCTCAATCAAGAAGTTGAGTGGGCTTCTGAACATTTAACATCAGAGGACGCAAAAGAGAAATTGAAACTGCAAAGACAAGAAGGTATCCTTTCGCGAAAAATCATGAAAGGTCAAATTGATAGCATGGCTGCCACAATCTTTTTGCAAGATTGGATGAACCAGAGGTAGATGATGAGCTTATACCAAATAAAAGGGTGGCTCGCTTGAAGAACTTACTGTATCTCAATCAACTGAGCAAAGATGAAATCAATCAAATTCTTGATCTATCTGATCACTACCTTAATTCAAATGAACAGCATGAATTTGAAAACCTTCTAAAAAATCAGTCGATCGCCAGTCTCTTTTTTGAACCCAGCACCAGAACAAGTGCATCTTTTCAAGTTGCAGCAAAAAAATTAGGGGCAGAAACGATTCTGATCGATGAGAATAAATCTTCTGCAACCAAAGGTGAGACGGTACTTGATACGATCAGAAACCTTGAAGCCATGGGCGTTAGGGCATTCATCATACGAACAGGAGATATAAATTTATTCGGCCCGCTGATAGATGATGTAGGGCCTCATACACATCTGATTAGTGCAGGCGAGTCTTCGGTATCACACCCTACACAGGGTTTGCTAGACCTTCTGACCATCAGACAAGAAAAAGGATCTTTTGAAGGATTAAAGGTGGTAATCATGGGAGATATATCTCATTCGAGAGTAGCAAGGTCACTGACTGAAGGGCTCAAAATCATGAATACTGGAAATGTAACATTGATCTCCCCAGACGAATTTAAGCCTGATATGGCCAATTTTCCAAATACACAATTCGAAGAAGACCCAAAACAAGGCCTCTGTGATGCTGATGTGATTGTTACACTTCGTGTTCAAAAGGAGCGAATTGAATCGGATGAGAGCAGCCTATCACTCGAGGAATATTCAAATGAATATCAATTATCTCAAGAAAAACTTGCATTATCTAAGCCTGATGCAATCGTAATGCATCCAGGGCCGATGAATCGAGGAATTGAAATTTCAAATGAAGTTGCTGACGGAAAACAATCGGTTATCTTGAAGCAAGTAGAAAATGGGGTGGCCGTTCGGATGGCAGTTCTATCAGAGATATTGAAGCAATAAAATGACAAGCAAAAACATCATTTTTGAAGAAAAGGCAGAGATCGTTGAGCAAATAAGATTTGAAGCAGATCAATTTATCACGATCGTGAAGGCAGAAAAATCTTCACAAACTGCTAAACCAGGACAATTTGCATTTGTTGAATGCGGAGGAAATACACTCCTCAGAAGACCTCTCTCATATCTGCGCTCTTCCAAAGAGGCTGGAACAATAGAATTCATGTACAAAACTGTGGGTCATGGACTCGAATCATTGAGTCAAATGAAAAAGGGTGATGAGATCAAAGTCATGGGTCCGATTGGCAATGGATTTGATCATCCTTTAGAAAAAAAATCTGCAATCCTCATCGGCGGAGGCGTCGGTATTCCACCTGTCTTATTCATGGGTGAAGAGTTAAAAAAAATAAATAAAGGAATTAATTTGGTTGCCTTTTTTGGCTCTGAAATACCCTTTCCATTTCAAACCAGTGCGTCTGACTTGGTCATGCCAGGTGTCAATGAAGACATCATTACTACGCTTGATGACATGGAAAATGTGGGCATAGCATGTCGGTTATCCAGTCAAGCGGGTTATGAAGGTTGTCACTCTGGCTTTGTAACCGAACTGGCTAACAGTTATATAGATACACTTTCTGATGAAGAAAAGAATGAAACAATCATTTATGCATGTGGACCAGAAAGTATGTTGGAGGCAGTCGCTGTTTTGGCAAAGAGAAAACAATTGGACTGCATGCTTTCACTTGAGGAACATATGGCATGTGCAATAGGAGGATGTGCGGGTTGCACGGTCAAAATCATTGAAAATGGTGATCAAAAAATGAAACGAGTCTGCGTAGACGGGCCAGTATTCAAAGCTGAGCAAATATATACTTAATGGGGAATTTGGAGAACAATCTTTCATCGATCCTTTCAGAAATTAAAGCAATGGATTGCCCAAATGGAGAACCAAAAATCATTGCTGTTTCAAAAAAACAATCACTGGAAAAAATAAGAGCATTGCATGCGCTTGGTATTCAAAATTTTGCTGAAAACTTCGCACAAGAGGCAGTTGAAAGAATCAATCAGCTTGATTTAAAAGCCGTTTGGCATTTTATCGGCAACATTCAGTCGAACAAAACAAATCTCATTGCCAATCATTTTGATTGGGTGCATTCAATCACACGATACAAGATTGCAGAAAGACTAAATAATCAAAGGAAGCGTGAGGGGGCAATGAATGTGTGCATTCAAGTTAAACTAGATGAGAATGATGCGAGAGAATCGGTTAAACCCATTGAAGTGAGAAAACTGATGGATGAAATGCAGAATTTAGAAAAGATTAAACTCAGAGGATTAATGGGTATCTCTAGTCCTGAATCTTCTCTTGAAGAGAAAAATGATGACTTTCGTAGATTAAATCAACTATATAAGGAGCTGATAATTGAAGGTCATGAAATCGATACACTGTCCATGGGAATGTCGGATGATTACAAGATAGCCATTCAAAATGGTTCAAATATGATTAGAATAGGCACATCATTGTTTGGGAAGAGAGATTATTGACATGCATGAGAATAAGAATATTGGATTCATTGGAGGAGGAATGGTTGCTGAGGCAATCATCAGAGGTCTCATACTGCATGGTCATGATGCGTCAAAAATATTTGTTTCGGACCCAAGTGAAGACAGAAGAAATATCCTCTCCATTCTCAATAAAAAACTCAATGTCCATGAGAATAATCAAGAGGTTTCTGATCAATCAGATGTCCTCATCATCTGTGTAAAACCCCAAGTTTTTAAAGAAGCTGCACAATCATTTACCACTGAAAGCAACGAAAAAATGATCATTTCTGTAGCAGCTGGCATTGAGATTGACTCAATGGCGTCATTGTTTGGGGAAGGCTCAAAAGTTTGCAGGGTTATGCCCAATACGCCTTGCCTGGTTGGAAGAGGAATCTCGGCGCTGATTCAGTCTAATCTGACAGAAAGTGAAATTGTACTGGCAACATATATTTTTAATTCTGTTGGCAAAACAATATGGGTTCAGAATGAAGAATGGATGCATGCCATTACAGCCGTCTCAGGCAGTGGTCCTGCCTATTTTTTTCATATGATGGATCTCCTAAAAAAAGCTGCGATGAAATCTGGGATCCCAGAAGATATTGCAGAAACACTTTCTGTACAAACAGCAATCGGCTCCAGTCAACTTGCACTCAACAGCGCAGATGATCTTGTCACATTAAAGAAGAAAGTGATGTCTCCTGGAGGCACAACTGAAGCCGCATTTAAGTCTCTTGATAAAAATGATTTAGATCAGGTTTGGGATGAGGCAATTGAAGCAGCAAAAGTTAGGTCGTTTGAGCTTGGTCAAAATAAATAATTTCTCATCTTTCTCAAATGACTGATCTGGCCCTATTCCTTTTTACAACACTTGTTGATGTAGTCTTATTACTGCTTGTCATCAGGATTTTCTCCTCAAGATGGGTCAGCGAATATAATCAAATCAATAAAGCAATAGGCATAATGACTGATCGATTAATCTCTCCGCTTGGTCATTCATCTGATCCTCGAAGGCTGGCAATCGTCTCCATAATGCTGGCGATAATAATTGAGTTTCTTTCTGGACTTATTTTATTTGGCATGAACTGTATCAAGGGCCCTGGTGTTCTCGATTTATTCCTATTCTCTGGCTTAAAAATACTTGATCTTGTATTCACTATTTTCTTTTTCTCAATAATTTTGCACGCAATACTCTCTTGGCTTATGCCCAATCAACATAGCAGCGCTTCGGACTTTATTAGACAATTGGTTATTCCTGTTTTAAACCCTATTCGAAGACACCTTCCAGTTCCTGCTGGGCTTGATTTCTCACCTCTTATTGCAATTATCTTGATACAGTCATTTTCTCTGCTCATTAATGAAAATATAACCGCAAAAATTCTGCTCAATGGAATTGTTTGTACCAATTTTCAACATCTGGTTTAAAATCAATCGATGATCATTAAAAATGTAAATGTTGAAACACATGACATGCAGTTAAAAGAACCCTATGCGATTGCAGGACATGTTCATGATTCAATTAAGAATACTTTCATCACCTTAGAGGACTCGGATGGAAATGTTGGGTTTGGGTCATGTGCCACGAAGAACGATTCAGAAGAATCTGTGAAGGAATGCTTTGAGATTTTAAATTCCTTCTCATTATCTTTAATTGAAAAAGACCTCACCCCAAATGAAGAAACTTTCAATTGGATTGCATCAGAATTAACTTCAAGTACAGAAGCAAATGCTGCGATTGACATTGCGATTCATGATTTATGGGCTAAAAGAAGGAAAGAATCGCTCACTGATGCATTGGGCATGAAACATCAGAGTTTTGATACGTCCATCACAGTTGGTGTTTCATCTCTGGAAAGGACGGTAGAATTAGCTGAGAAACATATAGAAGATGGATTCTCAATCTTAAAAATTAAAATTGGTGATTGTGTTGATGAAGACATCGAACGCATGAAGGCGTTGTTTGCATTGAAGCCTGAGAAAATAAAAATTCGGGTTGATGCCAATAGGGGCTACTCAAAAGAAGAGCTGATCAAATTTTATGATCAAACATTTGATCTTGGGCTTGAGTTAATCGAACAACCAATGGAGGTTGATCAAAACAATGAGATGCTCTATTTCCCTGAGGAGATCAGAAAGATTTGCGTTGCAGATGAGAGTCTACAAATCTTCGATGATGCGATACGCCTTGTTCAAGAGCCAAGACCTTTTGGAGTCTTTAATATCAAACTCATGAAATGTGGTGGTGTTTCAGCTGCAAAAAAAATAGCAGCTTTGGCTCATGAAAACGGCATAAAACTTATGTGGGGATGCTTTGATGAAAGCAAAGTCAGCATTTCAGCTGCTTTGCATACTGCGCTCTCATGTGAGAATACCCAATACATTGATTTGGATGGCTTTTTCGATTTGGGTTGGGATTTAATAGATGGCGGTTATAAATGTGAGAATGGAATCATGAGCGTTCTAGATAAATCAGGCTTAGGAGTCTATTGATGCAAGATATTTCTGGTACAGCTCTTTTATACAGCGGTGGGCTGTTGGATGATATCCATGCCAAAACAGCACATGGATTATTAAGATACTCTGATCGATTTCAAATACTGGGTCTTATAGACCCAAAGTTTTATGGTTCTATGAGCGCAGATCATGTAGAACACTGCAAAGATAATCTTGAGATATATAAAGATCTATCAACCGCACTGGAAGAATTGACACAGAAACCTAAGTACCTTGTGATGGGCGTTGCGTTTGGGGGAGGAATGCTTCCAGAGGAACATCGATCAGTTGTAAAGGATGCACTGAGACATGGAATGGATGTCGTTTGTGGACTGCATCAACTCTTATCAGAAGATCCAGAGCTCGCAGAACTTGCTGTGAAAAATGATGTAAATATCCATGACATCAGAAAGCCAAAAAAAGCAGAAGAATTGAGATTTTGGAACGGTGATATCAAAAAAATTGAAATCCCAAAAGTGGCTGTACTTGGAACAGACTGTGCAACGGGAAAAAGAACAATGTGCCAATTCTTGGTTCAGGCTTTAAGAGAATCTGGCATAAAAACAGAGGTGATCTTCACAGGACAAACAGGATTTCTTCAGGGCTTCAAACACGGTCTAATCCTTGATTCAACTCTGAATGATTTTGTTTCGGGTGAGCTTGAAAAAGCAATCATTGATTGTGCACAAGAAGAACAGCCAGATTTGATGTTGATTGAAGGACAATCTTCGCTTAGAAATCCCTCGGGTCCTTGCGGGTCAGAAATATTGCTTTCTGGGGATGTGGATGCAGTTATTTTGGCTCATCCTGCAGAGAGAAAATATTTTGATAACTGCGAAGCGGCCGAGGCCATTATTCCTGACTTACAAGATGAAATAGAATTGATCGGGCATTATGGGAAAGAAGTGATCGGGATTGCCATCAATGCAAGTGAGTCATTTGACACATCAGGATTGAAACAAGAATTTGCTATACCTGTATTGAACCCAATATTTGAAGACATAAGACCTTTGGTTGATAAAATTAAATCGATTTTAATTGTTGATTAGATCGTGTTTGATTCTCAGAACACTGGAATTTGAAACATAAAGAAGATCAGCAATTTTTCTAACCAGATAATCTTCATAACGATCCAATGAATCATCAACGAGAGCAAGACGCCAAAGCATCTCAATGATTTCATTCTTGGCTTCGTCGTTGAGCGTCTCATGGAGGGTCCGAGTAAATTCATGCAAAGATACTGAATTATCAGCAATCTTCTCTGCCTCAAGAAACAAATCACCTACATCTTCATGATCGAGCAAGAAATACTCTTTTAAGAGCTCTATGATCATTTCATTTTCGAGATCATCTTGCTCAAAATCAGCTCTTGCCATTTCAATCAATAGAACAGCAGCAGCCATTTCAACTGAATTGATATCATCATCAACTTTTACTTCTGGTGAGCCTGATTTGAAAAATTTAAAGAAGTCTGACACTTTTTTCTCAAAATGATCTATATTTCGATGATATATAAATTAATCACAATTGTGAACTCGAAGACCTCATGAATAATTACCTAGAGAAAATAAATAAAATCGATTCAAATACAGCACTCAAATTAGGGATCTTATTCAGCTTAATATTTACAGGATTGATATTTCTTTCAAATACTTACTGGTTCTCTGAACCAGAGTTGTTGCCAAAGCCAGAGGGTGTTGCTTTCTGGTACAAATGGCAATTAAATGATCCAACTTGGCTCACTCGCGCTTCAGTTTGGTTGCTATATCTGGGTCATCAAGGAAGCATTTGGTGGCTAATATATAAAGCTCAAGAAGAAAAACCAACATATTCTGAGGGACTCCACTGGTTTAATATTGCAGCACTTCTTGCAAATGCTTTCTTCATCACAATGCATTTGTTTCAAACAGGAATTTGGTACGACGGCCTGGCCCAAGATGTTCTAGAAGTATCTGCTCAATGGTCAGTGATTGTTCTGCTTTTCATGGTTTTGATCATGGAGAATCAAAGAAGAGGAATGTTCTTAGGAAAAGAGATTGGATTTGTCAGTAATGCGGCTGTGAGTATTAGGAAATATCACGGTTATTATTTTGCTTGGGCAACAATTTATACTTTCTGGTATCACCCCATGGTAGGAACACAAGGTCACTTGATGGGATTCCTTTATATGTTTTTGTTATTGCTCCAAGGCAGTCTTTTCTTCACTCGCATGCATCTAAATCCAAAGTGGACAATCTTTTTAGAGGCAACAGTTGTGGTGCATGCAATGTTGGTCGCACTCGCAGCTGGTCACAACTGGCCAATGTTTCTTTTTGGATTCTTGGGAGTTTTTGTTGTAACCCAAATGTATGGACTGCCCATTAGTCAAAAAATGCGTTGGCTTATTTGGGTTGCATTCACAGGGGTTTTTATCGGCGTATACAGCTACAAAGGATGGGATACGTGGCATGAAATTTTCTTTGTATCAGGTACGTTGTGGGCTTGTGCCATTTTATTCTCAGGCTTAATATTGCTCATACAACCAAAAAATACAATTTCCGAGGAAGGATAAATCATGAAACTCTCATCGAATACTTTTCAACATGAAGGATACATTCCTGAAAGATGTGCTTTTGGAATCAAAGACACAGAAAATCATATGGCTCTTGGGGAAAATAAGAATCCGCAACTGAGTTGGTCAGAAATCCCTGATAATGCAAAATCACTTGTGCTTATTTGTGTAGATACTGACGTTCCATCATCACTGGACAATTTCAATAAAGAGGGAAAAACCATCTCAAAAGATCTACCCAGAGTAAATTTTTATCATTGGGTCATGGTGGATATAAAGCCAGAGAATGGCTCTGTGAATGAAGGCGAATGCTCAGATGGAATTACACCAGGTGGCAAACAAAATCCAGCAGGCCCTACTGGGTCTCGTCAAGGAATCAATGATTATACGAAGTTCATGGCAGGCGACCCAGAGATGCAGGGTAATTATTTTGGATATGAAGGTCCATGCCCACCTTGGAATGACGAAATTCCACATCATTATCGATTTCAGTTATTTGCATGTGATTTTGAAATATGCCCTGTAAATGGAAACTTCACCTCTGAGGAAGTCATAGAAGCCATGCAAGGTCATATCATTGATCAGGTAGAACTGACAGGCTTGTATAGCCTTAATCCTGATGTAGGTTAATCTTTCTCAAATTCCAGAGACAGAGAATTAATGCAGTAACGAAGTCCAGTTGGATCTGGTCCATCATTAAAAACATGGCCTAAATGTGCATTACAGCTTCCACATAAGACTTCTTGTCTCACCATACCATGACTGTGATCGACCTCAACTTTAACCGCAGTAGAACTCATCACATCATAAAAGCTTGGCCATCCAGTTCCTGAATCAAATTTTGTATCTGAGCTAAACAGATCAGCGCCGCAACATACACACTGATAAGTGCCACTCTCTTTGTTATGCAATAATTCACCTGTAAAAGGTGCCTCAGTTCCCTTTTCTTGGGTCACATAACGCTGCTCTTCAGATAAATGATCTAGATTTTTTTTGAAAAACTGGTTTGTTTTGTTGCTGCTAATCATTGCAAGACTAATCGCATTTTTTCCTATAAAAGTCATACAATCATTTGGAAAAATAACTGGAAAACTCCTCTATCAAATCCCCTCAAATCGAAAGAATGTTGCAAAAAAGAATATAGAACTCTGTTTTCCAGAACTCAGCAAGGATGAACAAATGAAATTGGTTAAAGATCATTTTATCTGTCTTGGAATGGGCTTCTTCGAGGTCTTTATAGCAAGGTGGAAGTCAGAAAAGAGCATTGCGAAGGTCACAAGTATAGAAGGTTTAGATATTTTACAGAAAGCTGTTAAAAAAAATCATGGGGTGATCCTATTGAGTGCTCATTTTACCATGTTGGAGGCCAGTGCATTCATCGGTAGAAAAAGCATTGCACCTGGAGTACCGGAAATGGTTGGCATGTATCGTGTAGGAGATAATTCAATCATCAACCGCTTTTTTAGAAATGCTCGACTTAAATCTGTTGATAGCCTGATCACAAAGTTTGAAATAAAGAGCCTCATTAAAGCGCTGAAGGCTAAAAAAATCGTTTGGTATGCCTCAGATCAGAATTTTATTGGGAAAAACTCTATCGACGTTAACTTTTTTGGTCAGGATGCTGCTACAACACCAGCAATATGTAGATTTGTGGAAATGACAGATTGTGCCGTTTTGCCATATTTTCCAAAGAGACTAGAAAATGGAGACTATATACTTACCGTATATCCTGAAATGAATAACGAAGATTGCAAAAATCCAGAAAAATTTCTACAGCACTTTTATGATTGTCTTGAATCGCATGTTTTGGAGAATAAAGAACAATACTATTGGGTTCATCGTCGTTTTAAAAAACAAGACTCTCAAATCGATCCATATGTCAATCAATAGAACTATGACTGAGTATGATATTCCAATCACTCTCTAAAAATTTCTTATTACTATTTTTAAAAGTTTTCTTTAATGATCTGTGAAAACGATCAAGTGTGCTCCTTTTTGATGAAATTTTTTGATGCAACCTTGAGGAAGTATCAAAATCGATTAAATAAACATTAAGCTCGTCATCTATGAGGATATTATTGGTGTTTAAATCTGGATGATAAATCTCTTTATTATTGAACAGATGAAGACACTTGCCTATCGACTTCCAAACATTATTATCGGCATCATCATCTATAATTAATTCAGAGAGTGTTTTGGAGTTTTCTATCTCTATAGTGATCAAATCAGCCGTATATGTGGCGCCTGATTTCTTGACTCTAGCTCCAATGGGTTTAGGTACAGGTAAACCCATTGCGGATAGCTCTTCGAGTCTCCTAAACTCACGAATTGATCTTGATCCATCAATTCCTGTCCAGAGATATCGATCCCTTATATAACGGCCTAATATTCCTCCCCTGAAGTAGTGCTTCAGAACACACTTAAGATTTTGATATTCAAAAAAGATTGTCTCTCCCCTGCCTGTGTCTGTCAGATCATAGCTTTTACTCTGAAGCCATTTATTTGTTTCAAAAAAGTCTTCATTAATATCCTTGATCAAATCATCTGCATATATGATGATGTTTTCATTGTCTTGAATTAATAAATTACTCATTTTTCTATGTCTATAGATTTACCCAAAGTCGCAAATCAAATTTGCATTCTAAGATTATCAGCACTGGGTGATTGCTGTCACGCTTTGGGAGCAATTAATCGCCTAAAAAAAGTAATGCCAGATTCAAAAATAACTTGGGTTATAGGTAAGAATGAATATCAACTATTCAAAGACATCGAGGACATTGACTTTCATGTTGTAGACAAAACAAACTTGATGGGAGCCATGTTAGAAACTAGGCGCGCCTTAAGAGGAAAAAAATTTGATGTTGTTTTAAATATGCATGCATCAATGTCTGCAAACCTAATTAGTATGATGATTTCATCTGAAAGAAAAATAGGTTTCGATAAAGAGCGCTCTCGCGATAAACAGCATTTATTTTGCAATGAATTTATACCAGCCAAGAAGAATCAACATGTGGCCGATGGGATGGTAGATTTTGTTAATCACTTAACAAATAAAAATGGTCATCCAGTTTGGGAGCCACTGAATCTAAACCCTGAAGAGGATGAAATCAAAAAATACATCGATGAAAATAAAGTCACATGCCTGATTAGCCCGTGTAGCAGTCAAAGATATGGGAAGAAATATAACCGAAGCTGGTCAATTGAGAATTTTATTGAAGTAATAAAGTATCTTTTAGGGCAAAAGAATGCTCAAGTCATAATCACGGGTGGGCTCTCTAGATGCTGAAAATTTCAGTGAAGACTTTGTAAACCTCATTGGAAAAACAAGCATCAGAGGAATGGCTGCACTCGTAAAGCATTCCCAATTCATAATCTCACCTGATTCTGGGCCAGCACATATAGGAACAGTAATGAATAAGCCAGTGATAGGACTATATGCTATGAGTAATCTAAATCGAAGTGGTCCATATTATTCAGGCAAATGGACGATCGATAAATATCCGGAAGCTCTGGAGACATTTGAAGGCAAAAACATAGAATCCTCAAAATGGGGGCAAAAAGTAAAAGATCCAGATGCAATGCAATTAATTAAGGTCAATGATGTCATATCAAAGATTGATGGGGTGATCTCATATGTTAATAAAAGACATCAAGACTGAGCGTTTAATAATCAAGATTCCTGAGATAGATGATAGATTTGAGTTAACTCAATTGATCAATGACAAGCATGTTATCAAATGGCTTTCAGATATGCCCTTTCCTTATACTCTCAGCCATGCCGAGGAATTTATTGAAAGATCACAAGAAAAAGCGATGAAAAGATCTATGCTTCATATAAGATCGGAAATGAAGGATCAAAAAGAGTTTTGATGAAGTGTGGGTTTCAATTTTATCGTGAAAAAAAAGAGTTTGATTCTGTTCTGCTGGAGGAGGAAAGTTTAATTGAGATGATAAAGAAGGATGAGTCCATTAAACAAACTTAATATTCAAAGATCTCCTTCCTCTCTCATTTTCTTTCTTATCTTCGTCGCACTGATTTCACTCACTGAATGATCAAAAACCTCTTCCTCGAAAACATAACCAACCCCTCGACCGTAACTAATATTCACAATATTTGGGACCAGCATGATCTCATAATCTACCCCTCGCTCATAACCATCAGAAGCTAGGCCATCCTGAATATTCTTACAAACCAAATCCCAATCAAAAGGGTTATCATCTTGTCCATCTCCTCCAGACGATTGATAAACATCTCTGACTTGAATCATGACTTGCCCTGTTTTTTTCACGCATCTTTTGAATAACTCTTGATGTCCTCTATGCCAAGGTTGCCAACGTCCCAACATTTGAACTGTGGGCTTCTTCCAATCAAACATTTTTGAGTATCTCCTCAGCAATATCTGAGTGATTATGATCATTCCATTCAGTAATATGAAAATCGATTTGTTCAGGTGAAATAAAAATCTTATTGGTATCCTCAAATCGACCTTCTTTAATGGTATCCATCCAAATTACAATATCGGCGTCAAAATTTTCTCTAGTTTCTTTTGTTGGACAGACAAAATCGCAAACAACATATCTGTCATTATCTTTCTCAAAATCAGCAAAGGTTCTCATTCTCTTGGACTGCCTTTTTCTGCCTTCATCAGAGAAATCCCAGTCATTAGCCATCTCTCTGAGTTTATCAGCGTTGTACCAAGCGGCATTCAAAATTGGAACCAATCTTTCAGCGAGATATGTTTTCCCACTGCCAGGAAGCCCCATAATCAGAATTTTGTATTTTGTACTCAATCATGTCTCCTTTGTTGCTCTCAAAACAGCTTTGGCAATGACAAGGTCTTGCACTGCGACGCCTGTCAAATCTGCAATAGTTATTGAGTCTGCATTTATTCTTCCAGGTTTCAATCCAGCAAAAATCTCTCCCAACTCAACGATATCATCAGTACTGATGAGCGATCTCTTTACTGCCTGATGTATTTCACCACGAATGAGGTTCTGATCCAAGCTATCTGCAACAACCAGGTCCGCCATAGAAACTATATTTGGATCAAGCTCGCACTTCTCAGGAGTATCTGATCCAACTGCAGTTATGTGAGTGCCAGGGTTTATCCAATCCGATTGTATCAATGGCTCTTTTGAGGAAGTTGTAGTAATAATTAATCTTGATTCCTTAACCAAATTCTCTAAATCTTCTTCAACATTGACATCCAATTCTGAAAGATCTTTTTTCACCAGATTGGTCTTTACTGGGTCTCTGCCCCAAACTCTCACTTTCTTAATCTTCATTAGTTCTGAAACATAGATTGCCTGATAGCGTGCTTGTACTCCTGTTCCTATAATTGTGAATGATTCAATATCGTGATTTGAGAGTGCTTCGCTGGTAATTGCGCCTGCGATTGCGGTTCTGATGTCTGTGAGATTAGCATCATCAATCAATATCGCCTCAGGTATTCCTGTTTGAATATCAAATAAAAGCATCATTCCTTGTCCAGGTTTGATGTTTTCTTTCTGATTCTGAGGAAAACCAGATGCAATTTTGATTACATAGTGGCTTCCACCTTTTATGTATCCATACTTTATATGCACCTCGCCTGGAGGCTGATGCATGATCAACTCACCAACAGGAGGAATCACCGCGTTGCCATTTGAGTATTCAATAAATGCCTTTTTCATCGCATCACTGATATCCATCTTTGCGATAAGCGGTTCAATCTGGTCCCAATTTAGTGTGATTGGCATCATGACTGAAGGACCTTTAACAGTGTCTTATTAGCAATATTGCCTCCACAAAGCAGAATTGTGACCTTCTTGTCTTTGTACTCCTCCTTAACACTCTCAAAAGCTGCCAATGCAACACCTGCAGCTCCTTCAATTAGCATTTGGTGCTGATCAATAAAGGCCTTCATGGAGTTTTGTATTTCAGACTCGCTGACCAAAATAGATCGATCGACAACTGATTGGCAGTAGTCAAAGGTAATAGATCCTTCTTCAAGAGCTCCTGCAGTTCCATCGCTCAATGTCTCCTGATGTTGTATCTGCTCAATCTTTCCCATTTGAAGTGCGTGATGCATTGCTGCTGAATTCTCAGGCGAGCATGCAATGATTTCACATTCACGACAGAACTCCTTAATGTAACTGCCTACTCCAGCAATTAAGCCTCCTCCTCCCACAGCGATAAAAACTGCATCCATTTGATCCTGCTCTTTAAGTATCTCAAGCCCAATTGTCCCCTGACCTGCAATGACATCTTCATCATTATATGGAGAAAGATAAGGCAATTGATTCTTTTCAGCATAATTCCTGGCTGCAACCTCTGCATCTCCAGAATCATTTCCAACCAATTGAGTTTTGGCGCCAAAGGACTGAATCTTTTTCAACTTTGCCTCTGAAACAGTATTTGGAAGAAAGATCAAAGCATCTATTCCCAATAGATTCGCAGCATTAGCAACAGCTGATCCATGATTTCCAGAACTTGCAGTGATTATGCTTGTATGCCCTTCATCAAATAGTATTCTTGATTTATTTGTTGCACCTCTTGCTTTGAAAGATCCAGTCACCTGAAAGTTCTCTAATTTCAGATAAACCTCTGCATTGGATTGATTGCTCAACGATGGTGAATACTGTAGTGGTGTAAACCGAACATCCTTCTTTATGCGAAGATGCGCTGCTTCAATTTCTTTATTTAGTTTTTTGTCAGTCATAAGCATTGATTATAGAGACTAATATATGACTGAGTCATCCTTTCTATGCTGAATTCCTTTGACTTCTCTCGATTGGCTTTAGATATCATTTGTCTTTTGGCTTCATTCTCATAAAGTTCAACCAAAGGAGTAAAAAAGTCAGGCCCAGACTCACTGACCATGAAGCCATTAATCCCATGCTCAATAATGTCAGAAATACCCCCCACATTTCTTGCAATTACAGGCAGCCCAAAATGAATTGCATCTAAAAGTGAAGAGCCGAGTCCTTCGTGCCTAGATGGAAAGATAAAAACATCAAAAGCACTGAGATAATCTCCTATGTTTTCAACTTGGCCAGTGAAGTAAACATTTTCTAAATCCTTGCTTTCTTTTTTAAGCAATAACTCATCTCTACCAGATCCAACCATCACAAAACCAATATCAAGCGCTTTGCTCTTTGCTTGTCTTGCAAGTTTAATGATATCTAACTGCCCTTTATGACTATCATCCAATGAGCCAATATGGCCGACAAGAAAATCGTGTTTAATTTCTTGTCGAATTTCTAATGACTTCTCTGGATCGTGATCGAAACCTGCAGAGGCACTTGGAATGATGACTGAATCAATGGATTTGCCAAACGATTCTTTCACGGTATCTTCAATTGAGGAAGATAGACACACGATCTTCATTGAATCTTTATATATCTTTTTACTCATAAAATTTACTTTAGGAGATCTTTGAACTCTTCTTGTGTATATATACTTCATGCTTTTGAGCAAGCCATTTAAATAAAACATTGGAAAAGAGCGTGAATCATGAAAATGAAGAAGCGTTTTTTCTGATGTCTCTGAAAAAGCATCAAATCCAAACATATTTTTTTCTATCACATCAATTCCGCTTATGGTTTGTAAGCGTTTAACTAACTCAGAGTCTTTTCTTGCAATTACTTTTTGCTTAAACCCTTTCTCTGATAGTGCTTCTACGAGAAGCAGTGTCTGCCTCTCACCACCTCTAAATCCATTTGCTAAATTAACGTGACAGAGCAATGATGCATGATCATTCATCAAAATCCGTCAATATGTAGATTGTTCCGCAATAGGGACATGGCGTTTCCTTTCCTAGAATTTCTAGGTAAACCCTAGGATGACCGTCGTAATCATCATATTCCTCCAAAGGACAATGAAGTGGAAGATCTTTAGACGTTATTTTTATGTATTTTTCTGTATTTAAAGCCATGATTTTCTGTAATCAAAATAATCTTTATAGGAATTATAACTCATAATAAAAAAGCCCCCAAGAGGGGGCTTTTTTTGATGAATGGTGACAATTACATCATGCCGCCCATTCCGCCCATACCACCCATATCTGGCATAGGGGCAACTGGTGCTTCATCTTGAGGTGCTTCGGTCACCATTGCTTCTGTGGTCAATAACAGACCTGTGACAGAAGCAGCATTTTGAAGTGCATATCGTGTCACCTTAGTTGGATCAACAATACCCATTTCAATCATATCGCCGTACTCATCCGTTGCAGCGTTATAACCGAAATTGCCTTTTCCATTAGCAACCTCATTCAAGATCACTGAAGAATCGCTTCCTGCATTGCTTACAATTTGTCTAAGAGGCTCTTCCAATGCTCTTCTCAAAATATTGATTCCAACATTTTGATCATCATTTTCGCCCTCAAGCTTATCCAAACTTGCTTTAGCTCTAACCAATGCAACGCCTCCTCCAGGAACAATGCCTTCAAGCACAGCAGCTTTTGTTGCGTTCAATGCATCCTCAACTCTGGCTTTCTTCTCTTTCATTTCAATTTCAGTGGCAGCACCAACTTTAATCACTGCAACACCGCCTGAAAGTTTAGCCAACCTTTCTTGAAGCTTCTCTCTGTCATAATCTGACGAAGATTCTTCAATTTCAGCATTGATTTGACTGATACGTGCCTTGATATCATTTGCAGTTCCAGCTCCATCAATGATGGTTGAGTTTTCCTTAGTGATTTGAACTTTCTTGGCGCTACCTAGATCTTCTAGAGTGGTTTTTTCTAGGCTTAAGCCAACTTCTTCAGAAATCACTTGTCCACCTGTAAGAACAGCAATATCTTGAAGCATTGCTTTTCTTCGATCGCCAAATCCTGGAGCTTTCACGCCAGCTACTTTAACGATGCCTCTGATGTTATTCACAACCAAAGTTGCGAGCGCTTCACCTTCAATGTCCTCTGCGATCACCAAAAGCGGATTTCCAGACTTAGCAACAGCTTCAAGCAATGGTAGAAGATCTCTAATATTTGAGATCTTTTTATCAAACAACAGAATGTAAGGATTATCTAATTCAACACTTTGGCTATCAGCCTGATTGATGAAGTATGGAGATAAATACCCTCGATCAAATTGCATACCTTCGACAACATCCAATTCATTTTCAAGACCAGATGCTTCTTCTACTGTGATCACACCTTCTTTTCCAACTTTTTGCATGGCTTCGGCTATAACCTCGCCAACGTCAGTATCAGAATTTGCAGAGATTGTTCCCACTTGAGCAATGGATGTATCATCACTGCAAGGTACAGACAAAGATTGAAGGTTTTCTATGATTACACCTGTGGCTTTATCAATACCTCTTTTTAGATCCATTGGGTTGAATCCTGCAGCGACAGATTTCAATCCTTCTCTGAAAATTGCTTGAGCAAGAACAGTTGCGGTTGTTGTACCATCACCTGCAACATCAGATGTTTGTGATGCAACCTCCTTAACCATTTGAGCGCCCATGTTTTCGAAATTGTCTTCTAGCTCAATTTCCTTAGCAACAGAAACACCATCCTTGGTAACTGTTGGAGCACCAAAACTCTTGTCCAAAACCACATTTCTGCCTTTTGGCCCTAATGTAACTTTTACTGCGTCTGCAAGTACGTTGACTCCAGCCAACATTTTTTGACGCGCAGAGTTTCCAAATTTAACTTCTTTTGCAGCCATTTTATTTTCCTCTATATTTAAATTTTTATGATTTTAAAAATAAACAGTGACTTAATCGATCACTGCCATTACATCATCTTCTTTCATTACTAGAAGCTCTTCACCATCCACTTTGACTTCTGTACCGCTGTACTTGCCAAAAAGGATTTTGTCTCCTACTTTTAATTCTAGTGGTCTAGTTTCACCATTATCTAGAACCTGACCATTGCCTACCGCAACAACTTCACCACGACTGGGCTTTTCTGCAGCTGCATCGGGAATTACGATTCCGCCTGGAGAAGTAGTTTCTTCTTCCATGCGTCTAACAATCACTCGATCTTGAAGTGGACGAATATTCATCTCTGATCTCCTCAATTTGTTATTATTTATGTCTTCTAATGGAATTAGCAGTCTCAGTAGAAGAGTGCTAATAATAAGGATGATTTTTTAAAATTCAAGCTTGTTGGGGAACTTTTTTTTCAATAATCTCGAAACTAAACAAACAATGAAAATAAAACAATCAATCTCAGTACCCCTAAGACTATTTTCAGCAATAGCTGTGGTTGCTTCTATGAACTTGTTTTCTCAACAAGTTCTGAAGCCTCAGGAAGCATTTCCGATTGAAATTTTCATGCAAAATAATGTAATTCAAATCAATCACAGAATTGAAGATGGATACTATCTATACAAAGATAAAATCAGCTACAAATCAATCCAAGAGGGTGTTGTTTTATCTGACTATTCTCTTCCTGGAGGCATCCAATATGAGGATGAATTTTTTGGAAAGACTGAAATTTATAGATCTCCATTCAGTGTTTACATTAACCTCATTGAAGGCTCAAAGTCTGCTCCTCTAAAATTAGAAGTCAATTCACAGGGGTGTGCAGACATTGGTCTATGCTATCCTCCTCAAACTTGGGTGATTGATATTCAAACAGGTTCAAATCTTGAAGCTGCCCTCCTCTCGGATATAAATGATATTTCTGAAGAAGCGAGGCTGGGATCAATCATAACTGAATCAAATCTATTGAGTGTTTTCTTTGTATTTATTGGTCTTGGATTTCTTCTGGCATTCACACCATGTCACCTCCCAACAATCCCAATACTTTCATCGATCATCATCGGACAGAAAGAGAGCAACAGAACAAAATCATTCACCCTTTCTCTGACCTATGTTCTGGGTATGGCAGTAACCTATTCTGCTTTTGGAACAATTACCGCTCTGGCTGGTAATCAAATGCAAGCATTATTTACTATGCCAAGCTTTATAGTCTTTATGGCAGTATTATTTGTTATTTTGGGTTTGAGTATGTTGGGGTTATTCAATATGCAGATGCCAAGCGGCCTAATGAATCAAGCTAATAAACTTATGAATAACCAAAAAGGTGGCAGTTATGCTGGGGTATTTTTAATCGGCATCTTATCAGCTTTTTTAGTCACAGCTTGCGTTGCACCGCCATTGGTCGCAACACTCATTGTTATAGGGCAAAGCGGTGATATTTTTCGCGGGATTTTAGCGCTTACTGCTCTCAGTATTGGCTTGGGTATACCTTTGATGGTAATCGGCTTGACTGCATCAAAATGGTTGCCAACATCTGGAAAGTATCTTGAAGTCGTGAAGGAGCTATTTGGCTTCATCATGATCGGATTAGCTGTTTGGATCATGAATCCATTTATTAATCAGAATTATATAAATCAGATCTATTTGGCATTGGCATCTGTTTCGATCATTTATTTTTTAAAATATTTCATGAGCTCAGTTCCTACTAGAAAACTGGCTCAATTGTCATTGGGATTTCTTATTTTTACGGCATTGATCTTTAATGTTTACAATACAGATGCAAACAAAGGAATGGATCGGTTTTCAGAGAGTTTTTATGATATTGAAAGCTCAGATGAGCTCGAAATGAAACTCAAAGAGGCCATAAATGATGGCGTACCCACTATGGTCTACTTTACTGCAGATTGGTGCGTCTCTTGCAGAGGGCTCGAAAAGAATACTTTCAGCGATCAAGGGTTGCAAAATAAGATTGAGAAAATTCAGGCACTGAAAGTTGATCTGACTGATAACTCAAATGAAGATCAGCTCCTTATAAAGGAATACTCGATCTTTGGCCCTCCTACGATTCTCTTTTTTAATGAAAATGGCAATGAGGAAAAAAGCAGAAGAAAAATTGGAGTTGTAAGTGCAGAAATCTTGGAAGCAGAAATTGACTACTTAAGAAAGAAAACATGAAGAAGTTATTAATTTTAATTGGCCTATTTACCATTATCAGTATTGTGGTCTTTCAGTCGCAAGAATCCGAAGTCCAGACAATAGTTATGTCAGATTTTACTCTTGAAAATATGGATGGAGAGACTATCTCGATCACTGATTTCAGAGGCAAAAAAACGCTGATAAACTTTTGGGCAACTTGGTGTCGTCCTTGCAGAAAAGAGATGCCAATGCTCAATAGCGTGTATCTTTCTCAAGATCCATCTGAATTCAGTGTTGTTGGGATCGCTATTGATAAACAAGATAAAGTCATACAATTTGTGGCTGAATTGGGTATTGATTTTCCTATTATGATTGGTCAATCAGAAGCATATGACATAATGAAAACCCTAGGCAATGAAGCATTGACACTTCCTTACACCATCCTTATTGATGAAAAAGGAGAGGTAGTCTGGTCAAAAAATACAGAATTGATGCACAGTGATATGGATGAGGTTTTAAACTTAGAGTAATGAGCTACCTTGCACTTAAACTCACTCGTTATGGCCCCCCAGAAACTTCGCTACAACTGGTTGAGTGTGAGGAAGAAACTCCGGATTTGGAAGAGGCAATCGTACATGTTGATGCTGTTGGAATGCATATTGCTGATAGTCTCACTGCCAGAGGTATAGAAAAACTAAAAGAGGCTCCTTGTATACCAGGATTTGAAGGTGTTGGCACAGTTAAAAGTTTGGGCTCAAAAGTTAAAGAGTTGGTAGCTATAGTCCAACTATTTGGAGCTCAATAAAGGCGATTGGGTCATTCAAAATGCAGCAAACTCAAATGTGGGAAGGTATCTAATTGCTCTTGCCAAGGAAGAAGGTATCAAGACACTTAATATTGTGAGAAGAAAATCACTCTGTGATGAGCACATTGAATTGGGCGCTACTGAAGTCATTCTTGACAGTGAACATGGTGATGAAAAAACCTTAGAAAATATACGTTCAAAGAATATCAAGCTTGGAATAGATGCCGTGGCTGGTCCAGCTACAGAGCAGTTGGCTAAATCAATTATAGATGGTGGATTGATTGTCAATTACGGAACCGTTACCAAAGAGATGTGTCACATTAGTTTTTGGTCTTTATTCAGAAAAAAAATTACGCTCAGAGGGATGTCTACATTAAATGGATTTGAAACAAGGACTGAGGAAAGAGTTAAGGAAATTCATCAAAACTTAGCCGTCATGGCAAACCAAAGTTTGCTCCAAACTAAAATAGCTGCAACGTATGGAATTGAGGAATATTTAAAGGCTTATGATCATATTGATAAGACCGGAAT
>LUMG01000038.1_pt1 | contig 29572 bp, 30 predicted proteins | sample 729691 | NCBI WGS metagenome assembly LUMG01 (sample SAMN03860269, study PRJNA289734) | marine metagenome | biome: seawater column; feature: ocean; material: water; isolation source: Red Sea water column Station 34 - depth 50m | place: Saudi Arabia: Red Sea | collected 2011-10-15 | depth 50 m
ATGTTATTGATTGCAGTAATACTGGGCGGGCAGATCGGAAATTACTTTGGGGTAAGGATCTTTTCTGGTTCCATTGTTCGTAGATTGACATCTGTATTGGTAATATACGTAGGCATACGCTTAATCATAAATATCTAAATCATAGGCATGACTAATTCACTACAAATACAAGTGGTCTATTTTGCAAAACTACGAGAACTGACAGGTTTAGATCAGGAGGCTTTTTCAATGATGAAAGGAAGCAATCCAACCGATGTATTGGAATCAATCAATGAAAGACATCAAATTGATATTGGTACCAATTTTAAAATTGCAGTAAATGATGAGTTCTCAGATTGGGATATCAAGCTCAATGATGGAGACAGGCTGGTTTTTATTCCTCCTGTGACAGGTGGATGAAAGAATTCAATATTTTATCCGATGTGATCTCGCTTCAAAGCATAAGTGCCATGGTGGAAAACAATGGCATTGGTGCCCGATCAGTATTTGAAGGAATAGTAAGAAACACCAATGATGGCCATGAAGTGAAGAAGCTTGAATATGAGTGTTATGAGTCTTTGGCAATCAAAGAAGGTGATCAAATATTAGATGAAGCGATTGAAAAATTTGATCTGATTGATGCGTTCTGCATCCATAGAGTTGGCACATTAGAAATTGGTGAAACTGCTGTGATTGTTGTCACCACAAGCGGTCACAGGGATCAGTCGTTTAAAGGCTGTAGGTATATCATCGACGAGGTGAAAGTCAGAGTGCCCATATGGAAAAAAGAGCATTATGCAGATGGTGAAACTGAATGGCTAAAGGGGGCTGGCTAGTTGCTGCTCTGAGATGATGCAAGATATTCCATTTCGACCAACTGTTTGCTGACTGCAATCATATCTTCAAAAGTTCTGGTGCCAGGTCCATTGGCAACATACTTGCCATTCACAATGATAGTGGGCGTGGATCGGATCTTATATTTTCTGGTCAGGCGTTGTGCACGATTGATCTTGCTTTCAACTGTGAATGATCTAAAACGGCTCTGGAATTGCTCTTTTGAAACTCCATTCTTTTCAAATAATTTAAAAATTTCATCTTCATCCATCAACATTTTTCGATCCAGATGAATTGCTCTATATACTTCTGTATGCATCACATCCAAATTGCCCAATGATTCAGCTGTGTAGTAAATTCTTGCGTGCATTTTATAGGCATCATTAAAGATCACCGGCATTTTCACAACATCAACATAATCTGCTTTGGAACGATCAAACTGATCAAGATAAGGCTCAAAATTAAAACAGTGGTTGCAAGAATACGCAAAGACCTCAAGAACCTCTACTCTGTTGTCTTCTGCAACAACCTTTTCAGCTAAACCAAGGCTTTTATAATGACGGCCTTCTTCATAAATCATGTGATCATCAGCAAACGTTGCTGTGAAGAAAAGCGTTGAGGCCAAAATAAGATGGGCTTTTATTTTTTTGAAATTTTGAATCATGGTCTATCTACCGAGTGCTTGAATGTATTCTGCGACCGCATTCATTTCCCTTTCAGTCATTCTCGGTGCAATCGATTGCATCATATTATTGATTCCTGCTTCTCGATTACCATTTGAATACTCTTTCAGGGCAATCACCGTATATGATGCATGCTGACCAGCAAGCACCGGATATCCTGCACCTGGATTTCCCTTGCCATTGGGTCCATGACAAGCAATACAGGCTGCAACACCATTTGAGGTTCCTCCCCTGTATATGCTTTCACCCTCTTTTGCCAATTCTTCATCATAGGTCAGTTGAGCAGCCTTCTGAGAATGATAATATGCCGCAAGATCTTCAATGTCTTGATCACTCAAGCTCATGGCCAGAGGGTACATGATTGCATTTTTTCTCATCTGATTTTTATATGCCTTCATTGACTGGATGAGATATTTCTCATGTTGCCCAGCCAAGCTTGGCCAATCGGGGTTGATGCTATTGCCATCTTGCCCATGGCATGCAGCACACACAGCTGATTTTGCCTTACCAGCCTCAGGATCACCCTTTGCGATCAATGAAGGTGGAGACATCAACATGATTAATACGAAACAAAAAATTGATGAAAATTTAGTCAAGCTTTCTTTCATTTCCCTCTCTAAAACTCTAGTATTCATAACTGACGGCCATTATCCCTTTTAAATCTTGTAATTGAAAGTTTGAATTATATAGATAATGTGAATTTATTCGAAATGAATTTTAATAAAACAAAATTTATGCAAAGTGCTTCTAATATCACTGAATCTCCAGATGATACTGGGTCTGAGGTTGCCTTTGTTGGTCGATCCAATTCGGGTAAATCGTCTGCAATCAATGTGATTGTAAACCAGAAAAATCTAGCTCGAATCAGTAAAACACCTGGCAGAACTCAACTTATCAATTTTTTCGAGGTTGATAAGCAACATCGTCTCGTGGATCTACCTGGATACGGATATGCAAAAACTTCTAAAAAACAACAGAAGGAATGGGGGTTCATGATCAGTGAATATCTGAAATACAGACAGACCCTTAAGGGTGTGATACTGATCATTGATATTCGCAGAGGGCTAATGGAGTTGGATCATGCTTTTCTGGATTTCTACCTTCCTCTCAATAAACCACTTCATGTTCTCTTAACGAAATCTGACAAACTCAAAAAGCAAGCATGTAAAAAGTCATTTGATTCTGTTCAATCCATCGTTGGGTCGGTTGCGAGTGTTCAGTTGTTTTCATCATTGAAAAAATCCGGGTCAGAAGAAGCCAAGGGTAAGATTTTAGAATTGCTTGAATCTTAAATCAGTGGGCCTCATCCCAATTATTTCCAATATCAGCATCAACCTTTAAATCGACATCAAGCTTAAAGATGTCTGCCATAATATTTACTGTAAGATCAGACAATTCGTCTAATTGATTCTCATTCACTTCGATCACAAGCTCATCATGTACCTGCATGATGATTTTTGCATCAAGGGATTCATTTCTGATTTTACTATGTAAGTCAGTCATCGCCATTTTTATCAAATCGGCTGCTGTGCCTTGCATTGGTGCATTGATTGCACTCCGCTCAGCATATTGTCTTCTCTGATAATTGGATGATTCAATATCTGCCAAATAAAGTCTTCGGCCCAATACGGTCTCTACATAGCCATTTTGCTTTGCACTGGATTTTGTCTCATCCATATAGTTTTTAACGCCCGGATATCTCTCAAAATATTGCTCTATGTAGTTTTGTGCTTCTGCTCTTGTGATCTGCAATTGCTTCGATAGTCCAAATGCAGACATCCCATAGATCAGACCAAAGTTTATTGCTTTTGCAGAGCGTCTTTGATTGGGTGTCACATCATCAATATTTATGGAAAATATCTCTGCAGCTGTTGCCTGATGGATGTCTTGGCCTTTTGCAAAAGCATCCATTAAGCCTTGATCTTTCGAGAGATGAGCCATGATCCTGAGTTCGATTTGTGAATAATCTGCAGCCAAAATCTTATATCCCTCAGGCGCAATGAATGCTTCCCTTATTCTTCGACCCTCTTCCGATCTGATGGGGATATTTTGTAGATTGGGATCTGAGGATGACAGTCTCCCGGTTGCAGTCACAGCTTGATGATATGAAGTATGCACTCTGCCTGTATTGGAATTGATCATTTTAGGCAATTTGTCAGTATAGGTGGATTTCAGCTTTGAAATCGCACGATAACTGAGAATATCGTGAACGATTGGGAAATCCATTGAAAGTTCCTGAAGCACAGCTTCTGAAGTTGAGGGTTGGCCTTTTGGTGTTTTTTTAATCACAGGCAAACCGAGCTTTTCATAGAGAATTTCTTGAAGTTGCTTTGGTGAGCCGAGATTAAAGTCCTCACCTGCATTTTTTTGAACCTTGCTTTCCAGTTTCAAAATCTTGGCCTCAAGCTCTTTGCTTTGTTGACTCAGTTTTTCTGAATCAATCAAAACACCGTTTCTTTCAATATCGCCCAGTGTATAAATCAGTGGGCCCTCAATCTCAGAATAGAGTTTTGCCAATTTTGCTTCCTTTTGAACCAATGGTTCAATATGCTCATAGAGCTTCAGAGAAATGTCTGCATCTTCAGACGCATAATCAGATGCCACGTCTATAGATACCTCTGAGAAAGGAATTTGTTTTGCCCCTTTACCAGCAACATCTTCATAAGAAGTGGGGTTTATATTCAAGTATCTCTTTGAAACGGCATCTAAATTATGTCGTGTGATGGTGCTGTTATTCACATAAGAAAAAAGCATTGTATCCAAAAGTGTTCCTTTCAAATCAATGCCTGCATTTTGAAGGATGTGTCGGTCATATTTCAGGTTATGTCCAATCTTTGGAATTTCATCTGATTCCAAGAAGGGTTTTAAAGCTTCCAATACAAAATCCTGTTCCAGCTGCTTTTCTGCGCCTTCATAGTTGTGATTGATTGGTATATAAAAAGCCTCGTTTGGCTTCAATGCAATTGAAATGCCCACCAATTCTGCAAGCATATAATCTAAGCTTGTTGTTTCTGTATCAAATGAAACATAGTCAGCCTGATTGATCAAACCCATCAATTCATCCAACTCTTTCTCTGTTCTTATCGTTTGATAGTTTTTATCAGCAGCTGTTTCTTTTTCTGATGGCTCGATTTCAAATTGCTTGATCAGTCCATGCAAACCCAAATCACTGAGTTGCTCATACAAAAGTCCTTCATTTGATTCGCCTATGGTTAAATCTGAGATGTTTGAATCCATTTCGACATCACATTTTATGGTGACCAAGGTCTTGAATAAATCGAGCCGATCTAAAGCTGTATTGAGATTCTCGCCAATCTTGCCTTTGATTTGATCAGCGTTTTGAATCACACCGTCTAAAGATCCATACTCATTAATCCACTTGATCGCTGTCTTGGGACCCACCTTCTCTACGCCAGGAATGTTGTCAGATGTGTCGCCGGCCAGAGTCAGATAATCAATAAATCGATTGGGCTGAATACCAAATTTTTCCTTGACCTCTGCTGGACCCATTCTGAGGTCCTTCATCGTATCAATGAGATGAATATTTTCTGTGACCAACTGCGCCATATCCTTATCCCCAGTTGCGATCAATGTTTTGATGCCTTTCTTATCGGCTTCTAGTGCAAGGGTTCCAATCACATCATCGGCCTCAACTCCATCAACTGCAATGAGCGGTAATCCAAGATTGATGATGAGTTGATGCAGTGGCTCAATCTGAGCGATTAAGTCTTCAGGGGTTTTTTGTCTATTTGCTTTGTAATCGGGAAAAATATCATGTCTAAAAGTTTTGGCCGGTGTGTCAAAAATGACTGAAAGATAGTCTGGCCTTTCAGATTTTATCAGCTTTTGGAGCATATTCAGAACACCATAGATCGCTCCAGTTGGTCTCCCATCTGATGATCTCAGATCAGGGAGCGCATGGAATGCTCTATACAAATAGGAGGAACCATCTACCAGTAATAATTTTTCTTTACTCATCCGATTTCAATGAGTGTTCTAGAGTATCAATCCCGAGGTCTTCCTTTTGGTCTGGCAAATAAAGCTCTCCTGTTTGTCCACATGAGATGAGAGAGACAATCAGTGTGAAAATAAAAATTCTGGAAAGTAGATTCTTCCTTTGCATATTGATCAATCATACAGTCTAATTGGTTTGATAGAAAGCTGCGAAAATGATGATGAAAGAATTTACCTGGGAAAACTCAAAAGATGAATTTGGGTCAAAAAATCTGATTGGCTTAGATCTTGAAACAACTGGGCTCAATCGAAACATTGAATACGAAAGACCCACGTCAGCAGCCATTTTAGAGACAAATCTAAATTTTGAATCACCTGAGATTATCGTCGATGATAAATGTCGCCTCCCATATCACATCCTTCCAGATGCCGGCGCTTTGAATGTGACAAATATCAATCCATTGGAGCTGATGGATGAACCTTTGTCCTTATTTGATCTCGTTCAAAAAATTGCTCGATATTTAGAAACAAGCTATGACAAGGCCTTGGTAACCTACAATGGTGCTGCCTATGATCTAATCATTTTAAGACACTCTTTTTTTGCACATCTTTTCGATCCATATTTATTGGTTAAAGCAGCAGAAGATCGGTTGCATATAGACCTTTATTCACTAGCTCAGACCATCTATTGTTTTTTTCCCAATCGAATTGCTTTCCATAAAGATCAAGATGGAAAAGTGATTTTAAAACAGGAACTGATGGCAACAACGAATGGGATTGATCCGGGTGATGCTCATGCGGCTGTGGATGATGTTAAAACACTATTGAAGCTCGCGAAACTCATTGAAGAGAAAGTTCCAGAAGTATTTTATTCAGCCTTGGGATCTGGAAACAAAAAAAGGGTCATTGAGTTGCTGTCAGAAAATCTCTTTTTAAATTATGGTGAAGTGAAATATAAGGAACGTATTGCAGTAAAGAGAACACCAACCTTTATTTGCCAAGATCCATCATATGCCAATAATCTCGTTCTCTTTGATCTGTCATTTGATCCAGATGATTATATCTATCTGACAGCCGAGGAGATTGCCTCAATACTGAATAAAAAAGGATCGCCATTTTTCAATATCAAAGCGAATGGAAGCCCTGTTTTGCTTCCAGGAAACTTATGTGAACTGAATGGATTGTCATTTGATGAAGCCAGAACAAGAGCTCAAAAAATTCAGGAGAACATTGGATTCAAAGAGTCTGTAGTTATTGCCTGTGATATCAATGCAAAAAAAAGAACGCCTTGGGAAAAACCAGATTATTCTGAATCCCAAATTTATACAAAATTCATCGATTCACATGACAGGCTGCTGAGCAAAGCATTTTTACAAACAGAATCCACAGAAGACAAGATTGAAATCATTCATCAAATGAATGATGGGCGCTTAATTGACTTTGCAAAACGTTTATTGGCCTCTGAGGATCAAAACTGCGATCCGGTGATTAAAATGAACTATCAAGAATTTGAAGCTAATAGGCTTTTGAGCGATGATGATGTTCCATGGAGAACGCTCAATGATGCAAGAAAATCTGTGGAAAATGTTTCCAAGCGGATGACTGTAAACGAAACGATAATGACAGCCACTAAGGCATACTACGATATAGTGGAAAAAGAACTAAGGAAATAAATATGAACTTCGATTATTCAGAAAAAGTTTTGGATCTCAAAAGTAAATTAAATTCCTTCATGGATGAAAATATTTATCCCAATGAAGCAGCTTATGCTGAACACTTCAAAACGACAGAGGACAAATGGAAGGCGGCACCAATCATGTCGGAATTAAAATCCAAAGCGAGAGATGCGGGACTTTGGAATCTTTTCCTTCCAGACTCAAAAAATGGTGCTGGACTTAATAACCTAGAATACGCTCCGCTTGCTGAAATCATGGGCCGTGCGCCCTGGTGTTCGGAGGCCTTCAACTGCAGTGCACCTGACACTGGCAACATGGAAGTATTGGATCGTTATGGAACCGATGAACAAAAAGCTGAGTGGTTAACTCCTCTATTAAATGGTGAAATCAGATCTGTTTTCTGTATGACTGAACCTGCTGTGGCATCATCCGATGCAACAAATATTGAGTCGCCCATTATCAGAGATGGTGATCACTATGTGATCAATGGAAGAAAGTGGTGGAGCTCTGGCGCAATGAATGAAGATTGTAAGTTAATCATATTCATGGGTAAAACTGATCCAGATAATCCGAGCAGACACAAACAACAATCCATGATTCTCGTCCCTATGGACTCGCCTGGAGTGAATGTAATCAGACCACTTTCAGTATTTGGTGGATATGACTATCCACATGGACATGCTGAGGTTGAGTTTAAAAATGTCAAAGTTCCAGTTGAGAATATGCTCTTGGGAGAAGGAAGAGGCTTTGAAATTGCACAAGGCAGGCTTGGTCCAGGGAGAATTCATCACTGTATGAGGTTGATTGGCATGGCAAGTAGAGCCCTTGAAATGATGTGTAATCGAGCAGAAAAAAGGATTGCTTTTGGCAAGCCATTGAGTGCACAGGGTTCCGTGAGAGAATCGATTGCTGTTTCTGCAAGCGAAATCGAGCAGGCCAGATTACTCACACTCAAGACGGCTGATAAGATGGATAAGTATGGCAACAAAGAAGCAAGTGACCTAATCAGTATGATCAAAGTTGTTGGCCCAAGAATGGCTTGCAATGTGATTGACAGAGCCATACAAGTTCATGGTGGTGGAGGCGTTTCAGATGACTTTTTCTTGGCAGAGGCTTATGCCCATGCTAGAACACTGAGATTAGCTGATGGGCCAGATGAAGTCCATTTAGCATCTCTTGCAAAAAAAGTGCTCAAACAGGAAGCGATGATAGACGCAGGCAGGGTCTAATAATCTTGGATAAAAATTCTGTTCACTCGCTTGATCATCAGAATCTTTCTGAATTTCTAATGACTAATCTTCCTGAAACAGGAGAACTTAAAGAAATCAGCAAGTTTGGAACTGGTCAATCAAATCCAACTTACCTCTTGGTCACCACGAACGGAAAATATGTCTTAAGAAAGAAACCACCCGGAAAGTTGCTGCCCTCTGCTCATGCAGTCGATAGAGAATATAGAATCATAAAGGCACTTGAAGAAACTTCGGTCCCTGTTCCAAGGACATTGATGCTTTGTGAGGACGAAGACGTGGTTGGAACCATTTTTTATCTCATGGATCATGTAGATGGAAAAATTTATTGGGATCCAACATTGCCAGAATCAGACGCAAATGATCGTAAGGAGATCTATCAGCAAACAGTCGATGTATTGGCTGCACTCCACAGCATAGATGTCGAGAAAGAAGGGTTGATGGATTTCGGCAAACCAGGGAATTATTTTCAGCGTCAAGTTGGTCGATGGATCAAACAGTACCGAGCAGCTGAAACAGAAGCATATACTGAAATTGAGTCACTGATAGCATGGCTTGAAAAAAATATGCCTGAAGATGATGGCATGATTTCCATCGTTCATGGTGATTATCGACTCTACAATATGATCTTCAGCCATTCTGAAAATAAGATTCTGGCTGTTTTGGATTGGGAACTGTCAACAATTGGTCATCCTTACGCTGACTTGGCTTATCAATGCATGAATTGGTACATCCCAAAAATAGGAATTACGCCAGGCTTACACGGACTTGATTTAGAGGGAAGCGGTATTCCAACCGAAAAAGAATATGTTGAGTCCTACTGTAAAAAAATGGGGATTGATGAGATTCCAAACTGGCCATTTTATCTCGCTTTTGGCTTCTTTCGATTGGCTGGAATTGCTCAAGGTGTTTATAAAAGGTCCATTATGGGAAATGCATCGGCAAAAAATGCAGGGGAGCTGGGAGCTGCGGTTCCCATTCTTGGAAAAATTGCAAATCAAATAATTCAATCAAAATGAGCAGCGAAAGATACTCCAAAAAAGAAGCTTCACGAATTAGAAATGCATTGAAGGCAATCTCCGGTCTCAATTCATTTATTTACAAGATAAGCAAGGGTAAGATTTGGGGCAAATGGGCAGGAAAGTATCCGATCATGCTCTTATCTGTTTTTGGATCTAAAACTGGAAAAGTTAGGAATGTGCCACTAATCAAAGTCATGCATGACGATAAGCCTGTCCTTGTTGCATCAATGGGAGGAATGCCTATGCATCCAAGCTGGTACTTTAATGTCATGGCCAATCCGAGGATTTCTGTTCAAATCGGCTCAGAAAAAAAATACTACCTTGCTAAAAAATTAACCGATGAAGAAAAAGATGAGATGTGGCCTACTATCTGCTCTTTCTATCCTGACTATGATCAATACAAAAAAAATACTCAGAGAAACATAGGTGTTTTTGCGTGTGAAGAAAAAGCAATGACCAACGAATGGAGGGAATGGATATCTGAAAACATTGATCGGGGTTGCGATAGAAATGAACTCTACTCAATACTTTATCATGACGGGTTTCATCCTGAGCTGATAGCTTCTGAAATGCATGCAAATGTGGGTGATTTTAAATTACAACCAGAAAAAAAAGAGTCGCCGAAGGAAGAGAATATTCAAAAGATGGTTCATGCATTTAAAAATGCACATAAAGAAATCCCTGTCTATACCGATGTTGGCTTCAAAAAGGATAAGCTGGATGAAAGCCTTCATCAAAAAATCCTTAATTTCTATAAAGAAAACAGTGCTTCGCTGCAAGTTGAAAATGTTGCAGGGGGTTATATAGAAACAGATGCTGAAGGCTCAGCGAGCCACACGATTGAGATGCCAAATGATCTCAGAGATGAAGTCCATCAATCGTTGCTGAATAAGGCGGAGGATTGGTCTGGTATTAGATTGCTGCCTACCTATGTCTACGGAGTAAGAATCTATAATCGCGGGGCAATATTGAAGCCACATCGGGACAGAGAAGAAACACATATCATAGGTGTAATCATCAATATTGATCAAAAGGTGGATGCGCCCTGGGCTCTGGAGATTGAAGATCATCAGAGAAATAATCATGAAATTTTTCTATCTCCTGGTGAGGTAATCTTCTATGAAAGTGCCACACTAGACCATGGAAGACCCATGCCACTTGATGGAGACAGTTTTGTGAATGTCTTTTGTCACTATATGCCTTATATAAATAAAGCAGAGAATAGCAATGAAATATGATGGTGCCGTAATCATCAGTGGCGGGTTTGATCCCATTCATATTGGGCACCTTCGAATGATTCAGGATGCTGCAAAACTTGGAACAAGATTAATTGTAATTGCCAATGGTGACCGATTCTTAATGGATAAAAAAGGCTATGCCTTCATGCCAATTGAGGAACGATTGGAAATCCTCGAAGGTTTTGAGGGAGTTGATAGAGCCGTTGAGTCAATTGATGAAGACATGACTGTATGTAAAACAATTGAGTGGCTCGCACAGGAAGAGGATATCGCGTGCTTTGCGAATGGCGGTGATCGAAAAAATGAAGCCGATATACCAGAATCTGTTGTTTGTGAAAAATATGGAATAGAAATGGAATTCAATGTCGGTGGCGGGAAAATACAGTCGAGTTCTAGCCTTGTTGGAGGTGAAGTTGAGAAGCCTTGGGGCTCTTACAAAACCTTTGAGAAAGGAGATGGCTACCTACTAAAAAGAATGACTGTTAACCCTGGAGAAATACTCTCACTTCAATCCCATGAGCATCGGTCAGAATTTTGGTATGTTTCAGAAGGGGTCGCAACTGTAGAGTGCGATGACAATGTATTCGATTTAAAAAAGTATGAGTCCACAAACATCCCTCTGAGATCTAAACATCGGCTGAGCAATAACTCGGATGAAGTATTAAAAGTCATCGAAGTGCAAATCGGTGAACTTCTGAGTGAAGACGATATCACACGATATGAAGATCGTTACGAACGTGACTGAACTTCAGCGATTTGCTTGAAGAGATATTCAATAGAGCTGTCTGCATTTTTAAATACCTTTCTACTGATGCCACTATCTGGTGGCGTTTCACAGCCCTCTTCCAGATGAAATGAATTGTCCTGCCATGAAATGACCTCGAAGGGCTCCTGATTGATACATTCGTCAGTAACAGGGTGCCTGCTTACATTGGCAGAAATATTTATTCTGAATCGGCCGGAACTGAATTCTGCTGCTTCCGGCTTGTCAGTTAATGGGTTGAATCTATATATTAGTTTCAAGGATTCGTCTCTTAGAATTTCAGACTCTTTTAGCGTCTCATGGATGGTCTCAAATGAAAGACACTTGTCCTCCGCTGCCTTTTTTAAGGGATCCATTAATCTTTTATACGAACCATAGATTCTCTGTTATCTGAGGAGCAGCATTCCCATAAAGCGCTTTTTTTTCATGCTCTTGATACACAGAAATCACTGTAAGGAATAGGCAGATGATCAGAATCACCAATGGAACTTTTTTATTGAATTTCATAATGGTGTGATTATTTTAAATCATTTAATCAAAGTTATGCATTTTTTGATCATACGGACATCAATTGGTGTAGAGCCTTGATTCTCTCCATCAATATTTAGATCATCACCTTGGGTTTCCAGTCTGAAGCTGTCCACCTGCTTATACGTCACCCTGGGATCAAAGATGTGCTTACCAGAAAATAGTTTTAAGAAAATATTCACCACTTGTAACTTTGTTGCACTCTTGAACATAATGATATCAATCAGCCCATCGCTGAAATCTGCATCTGGAGCCATTTTCATGCCCTTTCCAGTGTAAACAGTATTGAGCGCAAGAAAAAATAGGGCATCCTCATCGACCACTTCTTTGCCCATGCTCAAGATGAGTCTTTTTTTCTTCATGGTGGCAATTCCAATCAAAGAAGCAATGTTGTATCTGATCCCTCCCAATATCCTCAACTGATCAGAAATTTGATTGACCCTCGATGCCATTCCCCAGCCAATGATGTTGACTGCATATGAGATCTTTGGGCCTTGTCTTATTTCCATGGCATCAATTTTCATGCTTTCACCTCGAAGAATATGCTGAATAGCGTTTTTGGGCTTCAGTTCTCCTAGTGTTTGCGCGAAAGCATTGCCTGTACCAGAGGGAATAACTGACAAAGGCAAATCGGATGCCTTTCCAGATTGCATTAGGCCATTTGCTGTTTCATGAATGGTTCCATCTCCTCCCATCGCACAAATCACATCACACTCAGGTATTTCATCTGACATCAAATGATTGAAAATGTCTTTTTCTCCTTGGCTCTTGAATACGGTGTACTCCACATTATTTCTTACAAGCTCTTCTTCTATTTGGTGAAAAATTTTTGAAGGGGCACCATTTCCGGCATTTGGATTCAAAACAAAGTGTATTTTTTCAATTTTTGAGAAGGACATATACAAAAAATATAGCTTTATCCTCTTTATTACAAAAACATTTGGTTTTATACTTCACACCGAATAAAAAATGATGTCTGCATTGCCATGTTCAATGGAGACGGTAACAAGGAGTTTGTGTGAGCGATTCAGGTTTAGGATTTTCAGTCAAAAGATTCATAATTTTCATTGTTGGCAGCGCGGTTGCTATTCTTGTTTTTGAGGGAATGGGTGAAGTCGGAGGAAACATGATCAAAGGTCAGGTTTCAAAAACGACCAGTAAGTACCATCCTGAAAAGAATGTAGAGGATAGGATCAAACCCGCATTTGTTCTTGAAGACAAAGTCGCCGTAGCAAACGCTTCTGAATCAGCTGATGCTTCTGTGGCTGATGAGTGGAATGCAGAGAACTCTTGCGAACAAGTCATTGAAGGCAATGACATGTTGCAATTCAATCTCAAGGAAATGAAAGTGAGTGCTGCTTGTGCCAACGTAACTGTGACCTTAAAACACACAGGAGTGATGGCTGCAGAAGTCATGGGCCATAATTGGGTGCTTTCTACTGATGCAGACTTTATGCCAGTTGCTACAGCAGCAGCTGGAGCTGGTTTAGCCAACAACTATGTTCCAGTAGGGGACGATCGTGTACTTGCTGCGACTGCCATCATTGGGGGCGGTGAAGAGACCTCCGTTACTTTTTCAATTGAGAATCTTTCGGCTGGAAATGCCTATACTTTCTTTTGCTCTTTTCCAGGTCACTACGCCATCATGAAAGGGTCATTTAAAGTCATCGCTTAATGATGCCAACATCCACCTCCATATACTCCGGAGATCTCAGAACACAAAGTGTTCATACTCAATCTGGTGAGACATACATCACCGATGCGCCTGTTGATAATGAGGGCAAAGGCGAAGCATTTTCTCCAACAGATATCGTTGCAACCTCCCTCGCTAATTGCATGCTAACCATCATGGGCATTGTCTCCAATAGAAAAGGTTTGGATCTTGAAGGGACCGAGGCCAAAATTGACAAGCTCATGGGCACTGAACCAAGAAGAATCACTGAAATTAAAATTGATTTTTACTTTCCTGTGAGCTTTTCAAATGATGAGAGAAAGCTGCTCGAAAAAGCAGCAATCAATTGTCCTGTAGCTAAAAGCCTCTCATCTGATCTAAAACAAAACATACAATTCCATTACCCTTCTTCATAAAATCTAAATCAGCACCAATGCGTCGATCTGTTTAGTGATCATATGTAACAAGTCATCGATTCACTGAGAAAACTTGGTTATCATCAATAAACAGCGATATTCAAAATAACTTCATATGGATAAGGCAGAGAAAAAACAACGGCTATCAATCACCACCATGATTTTCTTGGCGGTGATAATCTTGCTCACGTCAATCTCTGGATGGAACTATTATCAAACAAATAAAAAAATTTCATCGCTTTTGAATGAAAGCTCAATGCTTCAAAGCAATTACCAACTTGAAATATCAGCCCTAGAAAACATCACAGAGCAAACCCAAAGTGAGCTTTTAGAGCAAAAAAAATTGATCAGCGAGATTCAGTCAAAAATTGGTTCCATTGAGGACATCGATAGGCAAGACAGAGATTATTGGCTGATACTACAAATTGAGTACTTTTTAAATTTGGCTGATTCAGAGTTATTTCTTGGACGCAACAATCAACGTGCAAATGATTTAATTAAACAGGCAAGATATACAGCAGCCGGTTTATCTAAAGAAAGCGAAGCGCTCTTGACTCAGATGGATATATTGATTGAGTCAATTGATCTCTTCATCAATGAGAATAACAACGATGATATGAGAATGCTCATTGACCAAATAGAAGATTCTTTGACTCAAGAAACAGAGTCTTCTGCTTTATCAGTAACAGAAGCAACACCGTCATTCACGATTAATGGATTTAGAGATTGGGCTGAAAGTAAATTAGAAAATTTTAGAGTGAACTGGTCTAACATCATTCTTGTAAAGTCAAAATCAAATCTCGACATCACAAAACTCTCAAATGAAGAACAGAGGGTCATTCAATCTCTTATTATGCTGAACATCGATCTTATAAGATTTGCTTTGCAATCTGGTGATGAGTCAAGATACTTGAGTGCCGTGCTTGCACTTGAAGACAAGATCGATCGCTATTATCAAAGTAAAAAAAATGAGAACTCATTGCTCTCTGAGAGCTTAGATGATTTAAAAACACACCGCATGCATCCAAAAGAAAATGGGATAAAAGATGTGCTCAAAATAGTCGAGGAGATGAAGTTGAAATGAAGTCTTTCTTGATTTTTATTCTTCTTCTCATCTTGATATTCATTGGATGGCAATATCTGATTGTCGACAATGGATATGTACTGATTGAGTTTCTCAATTACTCCATCGAAACATCTGTGCCCATTTTCGTGGGTGTTTTAATTGTTTCATATTTTATCTTTCGGATTTTTGGAGTCGTGTGGAGATCGCCGAAAATGATTCGTGAAAAAATGGCCTTGAGAAGCAAAGAGCGCTCGATTAGATTACATCATGATGCTCGGGCTCTGATCGGTCAGGGCTTTGTTGCGAAGGCAGCAAAGAAACTGGATGCCTCAATTTCAGCAGATGAAACAAATATCAATGCGGTGATCGACCGAATGAATCTTGCCGCCATTGAGGATGATTTCAAAAGCATCTCTGAGAAAGCTGAAAGTTTGATTCTTGTAGAGCCCAAAGATAAAACTTTTGTTTATTCTCATGCATGCAAACTGCTCATTGAACTTGAAGAATATTCAATGGCCCAAAAGTTTGCAGACCAACTTATGGCAGAGTCATCTAAAAATTCTGAAGCAAGTAACTTCTTATTCACTATTAAAAGCGCTGTCGGAGACCCGACCATTATTGATCAACTGCCAAAATATGCAAAAACAGTAGATGAAAAGATCCTATCAAAGGGCATTCTCAAGATATCAAGAAAGCTGAAAGGAGAAAAATCAGTGGAAGATCTCTTCAGTGGCCTTCCAAGGTCATTGGATAAACAGCCAGACTTCATCAGTGCAAAATGTGAATTATGGATGGCAAATGAAGACCATATAAAAGCAGAAACTGAGCTCAAGAAATCAATTCCTACCTATTGGGATGAAAATCATATTTCCCTTTACTCTAAACTCCATTTATCAAATATAGAAGGCCTATCCTCTCAACTTGAGGCTTGGCTGAAAGAGCGACCAAGAGATTCGAATCTTTGGCTTGCAGCAAGTCGTGTCGCTCGAAGAGAGGGTTTGTGGAGCAAGGCAAAGCAATGCATTGAGCGTTCTATAGAATTTAAGGATGGCACACAAAAACAAACTGAACTTGCCCTCATTCTTGCTCAGCTTGGAGAAAAGGATGAAGCTTTTGATTTGTTGAACAGTATTTCAGAAAAAGATGTGTAATTCCTCTTTGGTTAAATGAAAAAAGAAGCTCAAGCGCTCACAAATTTATTCTTTAGGTATCTAGAGACCGAGCGACGGTATTCCCAAAATACAATCAGAAGCTATCAAAGAGATTTAGAGCATTTTTCAGTTCACCTGCAAGATAAAAAGTTATCTCGTTGGGCAGAGTTAAAGCCTCACCACATCAGAACATATGCGTCACAAATTTTTATTGAAGGACTGGGAGCAAAGAGCATTCAGAGGCGTCTCTCAGCAATCAGAAGCTTTATGAATTACCTATTGAGAGAAGGGATGATCAAAAATAACCCAGCAGAAGGTGTGAAGACACCAAAAGCACCGAAGAAGCTTCCTGGGGTTTTAGACATACAGCAGATTAGCCAGCTTCTGGATATTCAGGAAACAGATCCCTTAAGCCTTCGTGACAAAGCAATAATGGAACTTATATATTCATCGGGATTAAGACTCTCTGAAATTGTTCGCTTAAATCCAATTGATTTAAATTTATCGGATAAAAGTCTGACAGTCATAGGAAAAGGAGACAAAACAAGAATGTTGCCGATAGGCAATGAAGCGATTAAATCTTTGAGAAGCTGGCTGTCATGCAGAAATGAATTAGCCAACCCAGAAGAGGAAGCGCTTTTCGTTGGCTCACGCGGAAATCGTTTGAGCAGACGATCCATTCAAAGTCGAATCAAACACTGGGCAAGAAAAAATGGGATTCAGCAAGATGTTTACCCGCATCTTCTGAGGCACAGCTTTGCAACTCATATGCTAGAAGCAAGTGGCGACTTGAGGGCTGTGCAAGAATTGCTTGGGCATAAGGACATTTCCACCACTCAGGTATATACTCATCTAGATTTCGAACATCTTTCGAAGACCTATGACAAGGCGCATCCAAGATCTGGAAAGAAATGAGTAAAAAAGAGAGCAATAAAACAACATCTTTTGGATTTGAAACGGTTACAGAAGAGAAAAAAACTGAAAAGGTAAAAGAAGTTTTCGATTCAGTTGCAACCAACTATGATCTCATGAACGACATGATGTCTATGGGTGTGCATAGGTTATGGAAACGATTCATGCTTTCCAAAACAGGATTGAAGATTGGCATGAAAGCACTTGATGTCGCAGGTGGCACTGGAGATATCGCGGCATTGTTAAGAGAGCAAGTGGGCGAATCGGGCTTGGTCGTGATGACAGATATCAACCAATCCATGCTCGACGAGGGCCGATCGAGGCTTTTGGACAGAGGAAAGCTCAAAAATATACAGATCATGCGGGCAGATGCGGAAAACTTACCGTTCGATGATGATCACTTTGATTGCGTCACAATCGCTTTTGGATTAAGGAATGTAACAGTGAAAGAAAATGCGCTGAAGTCAATGTTTCGCGTTCTGAAACCTGGTGGAAAAATGTTAATTCTGGAGTTTTCCAAGCCCAATGAAATGCTCTCCCCTATTTATGACCTTTATTCATTCAATATTCTTCCTATGCTTGGTGAATGGGTCGCGAATGACAGAGAAAGCTATCAGTATCTGGCTGAGTCCATACGGGTTCACCCAGATCAAGAGGAGTTAAAGCAGATGGTCTTGAGCGCTGGTTTTGATCGTGCTGAATATCAGAATTTAACAGGTGGAATCGTCGCACTACACATTGGTTATAAGGACTGAAGTTGGCAACCTTAAGAGCACTAAAAAGATTTTCATCCATTCTAAATGTTTTCATAAAGTTTCATTTGGATGAACTCATTGATGAGCTCGGTGCAAACAAACGCAGCAAAATAATACTGTTTCTGTTCCCAAGAAGGTGGTTCAGAGGCAAAGCAGACCAGCCGAGAGGAGAGAGAATAAGACTCGCGCTTGAAGAGCTGGGACCGCTTTACGTCAAGTTCGGTCAATCATTATCCACCAGACCAGACCTTTTGCCTGAAGACATTGCAAAGGAACTCTCAAAACTACAAGATGATGTCCCTCCATTTGCTGAAGAGATTGTATTGGAGATCATGACTGAGACATATCCAGATGGAATCGATGAAATCTTCTCAGAGTTTGACGCAAAGGCTTTGGCTTCAGCCTCTGTAGCGCAAGCTCATGCAGCCAGACTCATCAGTGGTGAAGAGGTCATTGTTAAGATCATTAGGCCAAATATCTGGGAACAGATTAAAGAGGACATGAATATCCTTTTTTTAATAGCAAATCTTCTGAGTAAATTCTCGATCGCAAAAAGGCTCAAGCCGATCGAAGTGGTCAAAGACTATCAAAAAACAGTTTTACATGAATTGGATCTGATGAGAGAGGCAGCAAACTGTGCTCAGATTAGAAGAAACTGGGAAGGCTCAAGTATCATCAAGGTTCCTGAAATACATTGGGATTTTTGTAGAAAGAATATTCTTGTTCAAGAAAGAATTCATGGTATCCCTATAGACAATACAGAAAAACTTAAAGAATTGGGCGTCGACTTTGAGCAGTTAGCAAAAAATGGTGTAAGGATATTCTTCACTCAAGTTTTTCATCACAATCTTTTTCATGCGGATATGCATCCAGGAAATGTTTTTGTTGATGTCGCTGATCCAAGCAATCCGAAATATGCTGCCGTGGACTTTGGAATTGTAGGCAGTCTTGAGGAAAAAGACAGAGAATATCTGGCAAAAAGTTTCAATGCATTCTTTGAAAAAGATTACGGTCAAATAGCAAATAACTTTATTTCTGCTGGATGGGTGCCAGATGAAACCAAAGCCAATGAATTTGAGTCTGCAATTAGAACCGTGTGTGACCCCATCGCAGACAAGCCCCTTGAAGAAATATCTTTTGGTCAGCTGCTTTTTAGGCTATTTGAGACAGCAAGAGACTTTAATATGGTCAACCAACCACAATTGATCCAGTTGGAAAAAACGCTATTGAATATCGAAGGTCTAGGCAGACAACTTTATCCAAAATTGGATCTTGTTTCGAGTGCAAAACCCGTGATGGAAGAATGGAGAAAGGAGCAGCTCAGCATCACCAATACATTTAAAAAGATTCATAAGGATCTCCCAGAAATCAAAAAAACCATTGAATCAATACCTCCTCTTATGAGAAAGATCCTAGATGAGGAAGAAAATAAACAAAATTCTCCACAAGTTGATATCTCATATTTTGTAAGACAGCTCTATATGGGAATTATCGGGGTCGGTTTCTTGATCGTAGGAGCAGTATTGCTTGGATTCAATCAAGTGGCCGCATTTTCAATTATCGCCATAGGACTGATCGTTCTGCTAATATCTAAACCAAAACAGTAATACCCAAGTTGCTTTGCAAAATTTAGAAAAATTAGCAATTGATGCTGATCTTCTCAGCATAGATCCAGGCATTCAAAATGTTCTGGATATCCTCATCAATGATTATCAAAATCATGCAAAACTCAATGATTTCGGAAACTTTCTTGTCTACAAAGGTCTGAAAAAAAGGCTTGATATCAGGCTATCTATGGAAATCATGAATGAAAATAGGTCATCTTTTAAACAGGATGATCCTATATTCATCACAGGATTGCCCAGATCAGGAACAAGTTTCTTATTCGACTTATTGCATGCTCATCCAAGTTTAAGGAGCCCATTTACTTGGGAAATATTTCAAGCACAGTCGATTGCAAAAACTAAAATCGAGGCCTTAATAAAAAAAATAAGAACACAAGTTGAGCTGTTTAGCATCAATCGCTTGGTGCCACAGCTGTATGATATTCATCCGATGCATTATGCTCAGCCAGAGGAGTGTCAACTGATTACAGCATATGATCTAAAAAGCATCAGCTTTGCCTATTCAGCAAATTTGCCCAACTACATAAAGTTCATCTCAGATTCATCTTATGAATCTTCTTTCAGGGTTCATCAGATGTTTCTGAATGCACTGTCCTCAGAAGCGGATGAAAACATATGGCTGTTAAAAGATCCATGCCACATAGCGCACATAGAAGAAATTTTAAATACTTATCCGAAAGCACGTTTTATCTTTTTACATCGAAACCCTAGATTCAGCATGCCATCAATCAGCAATCTTGCCTTCAATCTAAGGCTCGGGTACTCAAATCATGTGGATCCAATTCTCGTCGGCAATCAGATGCTTTCATATTGGCAAGACGCGACTGAGAAACTTTTAAATGGCCGTGAATTGATTCCAAAAGATCAAATGATCGACTTACAATTTAATCATTTAATCGATGATCCCATTAAGATTACCAATCAAATCTTTGAAAAATTTTCGATCAAACACGATGAGGCATTTGAAAGAAAACTGACAACAAGAATCGGTACTAAAAAATTAAAATCGAAGCATTCATATTCCTATGAAAAATTCTTTAGGGCTTCTGGCGAGGTAGAAAATAAATTTGTGAATTATATTTCCTATTTCGATCTTTAATTTTTAAGCCGATCTAAAAATTCTGTTGGGCTATTGCCTTGCTCAATTGTTTCAACAATTGCAGAGCCAACAATGATGCCATCGACATGCTCAGCAATCATTTCAACATCAGACTTATCTCTGATACCAAAGCCGGCGCATACGGGTATTTTTGAAATCTCATGAACTTGTTCCAAGTAATCCGTCACATCAGCAGACAAAGCATTTTCTCCCCCTGTAACGCCCTTAACAGTCACTGCATAAATAAATCCTGAGCTTTGTTTGGTAATCATTTCAATTCTATCTGATGGTGTCGCTGGTGTGACCAATTGAATCAATGCTAGACCAGCGTCTGTCAGTTGATCATTGAGTTCCTTGCTTTCTTCAATTGGCAAGTCTGGAACAATATAGCCGTCAACTCCAGATTCAATGGAAGCCTCGACAAGCTCTTTCAAGCCAAATACATAAAGTGGATTTAAATAGCTCATCAGAACAATTGGGGTGTCTAGTTTAATTTCTTTAAGTTGACTGAAAATCCATGTCAACGTCACCCCATTTTCTATGGCCATATGGCTTGATCTCTGAATAGTCACCCCATCTGCCATGGGGTCAGAAAATGGAACCCCAATTTCAATCACATCCGCTTTCTTTGCGAGATCATAGAGTGTCTGTTTAAAGTCCTCAGCATTAGGATAACCTGCAGTTATGAATGGGATGATCGCAGGTCCAGGCGCTTTGGGAGCCTTTATTCTGTCCTCTATGTATTGACCGCCAAACATATGTTCATTCATGCATTAATTTACTGAGCGTGGGCATATCCTTGTCGCCTCTTCCAGAAAGCCCGATTAAAATTCGTTTTCCTTTGTTATCTTTGGCCCATTTTTTTGCCTCGACAAAAGCATGGGAGCTTTCAATGGCTGGTAATATTCCTTCATATTCACAAACCTCTCTCAATAATTCCAAGGCCTCATCATCTCTTGCTGAGGAATATTTTACTCGGTTTATCGATTGTAAGAATGCGTGCTCTGGACCAACGCCAGGATAGTCAAGCCCAGCCGATACTGAATGTGTTTCCTGAATTAAGCCATCATTGTCATGTAATAACATGGAATAAGTTCCGTGGAGGATGCCTGGTTTTCCAGAGGCAAGTGTCGCTGCATTTTCACCCAAATCATCGCTTGTCCCTCCTGCCTCTATCCCAAATAGCTCTACTTCGCTATCACCTAGAAAAGCGTGAAAGAGTCCAATTGCATTTGAGCCCCCACCTACGCAAGCAAAAACTGCATCCGGAAGGCTTTCTTCGACATTTAACATCTGTTGTCTAGCTTCCTTTCCTATGATGGACTGCATTTCCCTAACCAAGAATGGGAAGGGATGCGGGCCTACTACAGAGCCGATTATATAGTGTGTATTTTCAGGGTCTGATACCCAATCCCTAAACGCCTCATCAATGGCAGCCCTCAAAGTTTGGTCTCCGCTCATTACAGAAATCACTTCGGTACCCAATTGTTTCATTCGGTCGACATTTGGAGCCTGTCGCTCGATATCAATTGCGCCCATATAAACTGTACAAGGTAGTCCCACTCTGGCACATGCAGCTGCGGAAGCAACGCCGTGTTGTCCAGCGCCAGTTTCTGCAACAATCCTTTTCACGCCCAATTTCTTTGCAAGCATCGCTTGACCGAGTGCGTTATTGATCTTGTGAGCACCTGTATGAGTCAAATCCTCTCGCTTGAGAAAAACCTCAACGCCCCACCTTTTACTGAGTTGTTTTGCATAAGTCAGTGCAGTTGGACGACCAGCCCAACTGTTGAGCTCTTTCACGAACTCCTCTTGAAATGTCTTATCTTTCAGGAAGATTTTGATATTCTTCTCTAACTTTTTTAATGCCGGCATCAAAGTTTCAGGTGCATACTGCCCTCCGAAAACTCCAAATCTCCCTGATTCATCTGGAAACTCTCCATCGAGCAATGCTTTTAATAGGTTTTGATCTTCACTTCTCATTGTTTTGACTCATCAAATTTACGGACAATTTTATTAAATTGAATAATTTTTTCCTTACTTTTATTGCCTCTTTCACTTTCAACTCCGCTGCTTACAATACTGGAGAAATCAAAATTCTGTTCTTCACGATAAACCTTTATTTTTTTGATATCAGTTGGCAAATTGAGTGATGCAAAATCATTGGCATCCGTTTGGATATAAGAGGGCCTAAAGTCTTTTAGAATAGAATCGAGAATGCTTTGTGTTGCATGTTGCATAACCCCAACGGTTTTTATTTTATCTGGTATTGAGCGCACCAAGCTTGCAACAGACTTAGCATCAATATACCTCGGTGAGGACTTTACGAAAACAAAGCCAATGAAATCTGCCCCATGCTCTATTGCGCACTCAAGATCATCAAGCCTTCTTATGCCGCATATTTTGATTAAAGTTTTCATTTCTTTTTTGATGCTGCCATCATCATTTCCTTTAATAACTGGCCTGGGTTTTCTGATTGCATCAATGATGTTCCTATCAATGCACCTGAATAACCAATCTGCGATAGGAATTCTATTTCTGAGGCTTCAGTGATTCCGCTTTCAGCAATGCACATGACATCCTGAGGTATTAGGACAGAAAGCTCTTCAAACCTTGAAAAGCTGACATCCAGTGTCCTTAGATCTCGACAATTAACACCAAGAAGAATGTTCGCGCCTTGAGAGCCATATTCTGTAATGATGTCTTTCGATCGCTGCATGTCCTCCTCATCAAAAGACTCCAATAGGACAAACATTTGGTGCTCTATTGCTCGATCAATCATCATTCTAAGCATGGCATCGCTCAGCATCGCCGTGATTAAAAGAACACCGCTGGCACCATGCATAAAAGCTTCGGAAACCTGATAAGGTTCAACAAGAAAGTCCTTTCTCATGGTGAGCGCCTTAGAAAATGTTTTTGAAATATCATCCAAATCGTTTAACGAGCCAGAAAACTTTGTTGGCTCGGTTAGAACAGAAATCACATCCGCACCCCCATCAACGTAAACTTCGGCTTGCTCGAAAAGATTAAATTCTGGCCTGGATATCTCGCCCAGCGATGGTGAAGATTTTTTAATTTCTGTGATGAAAATAAACTCTGATTGAAATTGCACAGAAGACATTCTTTCTATTCCTTCGCAAGTCCTCAAGAGGCTTTCCTCTGATCGCTTGGCTTTATTCTCTTCGAGTCTTTTCATGCTTGAAAGAGTCATCCGCTCAAGAAAATTCTCTTTTTGTTTAATCCCCATTTGTCAAACCCGATAGAAAGTCTTTTGCTTTTCCGCTCACAATTGTCTGCCTTGCAATTTCAATTCCTTCAATGAGATCTGCTGCTTTGCCTGCAACTTGAAGAGATAGAGCCGCATTCAAAACCAATGCATCTTCATGTGCCCCATTGTCCTTGCCATCAAAAACTTCTAATAAGGCTTTTGCATTGACCTCAGACGTTCCACCTTTCAGATCCTCCTCTTTGCATTTATCCATTCCGAGCTCTGACGGATCGATGATTTTATGTGAAATTGAATCTTTGCTCACATCGAATAGTTCAAATTTAGAAGCAGGTGTTGGCTCGTCCCAACCATTTAATCCATGGACAACAAACGCTCGACTCATTTCCATTCCGCTCAAGCTGGATGCCATCAGTGACGCCATTTCAGAACTGAATGCTCCTAGTAAATAAAAGGATGGTTTGGCTGGGTTTGTGAGTGGCCCGAGGATATTAAAAACTGTTCTAATCTTTAAAGCTTTTCTGATTGGAGCGATGTGTTTCATTGCTGGATGAAAATTTGGCGCAAATAAAAAACTAAAGCCATTCATGCTCATTTGTGCTTTGACACCATCGGCATCTGTTGGAAAGCGATAACCAAGAAATTCGAGCAAATCGGCGCTTCCTGATTTACTGGAAACAGAGCGATTGCCATGCTTTGCAACTTTAAGACCGCATGCAGCGCTGAGCAAGGCTGCGCCTGTCGATATATTAAAACTGTGTGAGCCATCACCGCCTGTTCCTACAATATCGATCAACTCAGAAGAATTTTCTAACTCAACTTCTTTGGCAGCCTTACGCATACCATTGGCAAAACCTCTGACTTCCTCAGCTGACTCGCCTTTCATCCGCAAAGCCACCAGTAGTGCTCCTGCCAATGCTGGCTCAACTTCGCCCTCTGTCATTGCAGTCATTAATTCCTCAGACTGATCTTCTAATAAGTCTTTACCGTCTAGAAGCATGGCTAAAAAATCTTCTAAATTATGATTCATGTTTTGTCTCCTGGTTTTTTTATATTCAAGAAATTCTCCATTAAATGCATTCCTGCTGAAGTCATTATGCTTTCAGGATGAAATTGAACTCCCTCAGTTTTATAAACGCTGTGTCTCACTGCCATTATTTCACCATTTGAGGTCTTTGCGCTCACCACAAGTTCTCTTGGCAATTCTTTTTGATCTGCAGACAAAGAGTGATATCTACCGACAATCATCGGTGTTTTTATGTTTTTAAAAATGGTTTGTTCATCGTGCTCGATTGCGGAGGTTTTGCCATGCATGAGCTGCTTTGCATATGTGATTTTACCGCCAAAAACCTCGACAATGCATTGATGCCCCAAACATACACCGAGGATCGGTACATTCGATGCAAATGCTTTGATGATCTCCATTGAGATACCAGCATCTTTCGGTCTTCCCGGTCCTGGGGATATAACAAGGAAGTCTGGTGCTAGGGCTTTTGCTTCATCAATGGTAATGGCATCATTCCTAAAGACCACAACCTCAGTACCTAAGGATCTGAACCCCTGAACCAGGTTATAAGTAAAAGAATCAAAGTTATCAATCATCAGAATTTTTCTCATAACTCACCCTCTTTCACCATTTTTAATGCTGTTCTGAGAATCTGGCTTTTTGCTAAGACTTCTTTGTATTCATTCTCAGGCAAACTATCAGCTACAATCCCCGCACCCGCCTGAAAGCAATATTTCTCATCTGAAAAAACAATGGTTCGAATTGCAATTGCCTGATCCATGTCTCCATTCTTTGAAAAATAGCCTACAGTGCCTCCATAAACACCTCTGAGTTCTGGCTCAATTTCATCAATCAATTCCATTGCTCTGACTTTTGGTGCGCCAACCAAAGTTCCTGCAGGAAAAGCTGCGGCAAATAAATCAAAGGCATCTTTGTCATCTTCTAAATTGCCTTGAACACCACTGACGATATGCATCACATGGCTATAGTATTCAATCGATTGATATGGTTCGACCTCGATTGACCCATGTTTTGCGACACGTCCAAGATCATTTCGTGCAAGATCAACCAACATGATATGTTCTGCGATCTCTTTCTCATCCGCGAGTAGTGATTCTTTATTTAAATTGTCTTCTTCTGAATCTTTGCCTCTTGGTCTTGTCCCTGCGATCGGCCTGAGTGATGCTTTATTACCTCCCAATCTAACCAGAGCCTCTGGAGAAGATCCTGCAATTTTGAAACCATCTGATTCACAATAAAACATATAAGGAGATGGGTTGATCAATCGCATTGCTCGATAGACATCAAAAGGATCAAGGTCATAACTTCCTGAGAAAGCAATGGATAAAACGATCTGGAAAATATCTCCTTCAAAAATATGATGCTTTGCTGTTTCAACGGCATCATAAAAGTTTTCTTCATTGATATTTCCAATTGGCTCGGAGTATGTCTTATTTTTATGTGTTTGGGTGATCTCCTTGTTGAGCATTGTGAGTATTTCAGACCTTAAATTTATTCTTTCTTCCTCATTTCCAGAATGAAGAAGTGCCATCTTATTGGCTTCATGGTCAAAGACCAAAAGTGAAGTTGGAGAAACATATGAACAATCTGGGGGGCTTAAAATGCCTTTTTTTCCCTTGGGTACAGACAATTTCTCGAAATGACGAATCATATCAAATGAACTGAAGCCGACCATACCTCCTGAAAATGGTATGTCTTCGATTGCAGGTTTTAAATCAGGGGTTTCTTTGAGTGTTTTTCTAAACAAATTCATCACTTCGGACTGAGAGCTTGGCTTGCTTACTTTTTCCCCATTTAAAATGAAATTTCCATCTCTCACTTGAATGGATTGAGCTGCTCCTATGCCCAAAAATGAGTATCTTGATTGGTCGACCCCTCTTTCGATACTCTCCAGTAAAAAAGTTGGAGTAAGCTCACGCAACTTCATGAACACCGATGCGGGTGTCTCATCCTGTAATTCAATGTCAAAATATGTGCTCATTTCAAAAAAAAACCCATCACCTAAATAGGAGATGGGTAAACCTTGATTTCAAATAGAGACAGGTCGCCCTCTCCTAAGAGAGTCGCCACCAGTTACTGTTATTTGAAATCCTTGTATTCATAACTGTGAGAAGTATGTCTCTATATTGTTCAATCGTCAAGATGACAATTTTAAAAATATAACATCGGCAGTGTAATCGATAATACAATCCACATGATAAAGGCAAGCGGCAAACCCAATTTTACAAAATCATTGAATGTATAGCCGCCTGCACCCATGATCAGTAAATTGGTTTTATATCCAATTGGTGTAACAAAACTCATGTTTGCACCGAACAAAACAGAGAGAACAAAAGGCTCTATAGGAGCCCCCAATTGGATGGCAATATTAATTGCAACCGGTGTTCCCAAGACTGCAGCAGCATTGTTTGAAACCACGTTGGTCAAAAGCGCCATCAATAACATCAAAACACTGAGAATAACTGGCATCGGGAAGGAAGCAGTAAAATAAACAAACCAATTTGCAATGAAATCAGAGCCGCCAGTGATTTCAAGAGCAGTACCTAGACTCAAACTGGCAACGATGAGCATGATGACTGGAATGTTCATTGAATTACCAACATCACTCCACCTCAAAGCACCTGCGAGTAACATAACCAAGAGTCCGATCATGGCAGCCACAGAAATAGGCATGATACTGGTAGCTGCCATCAAAGTGACGCCCAGCATCATATAAAGCGGGAAAAAAGATCGCTTGGCTGCAAGATCAAGCGTGTCTTTCTCAATCACAAGCATGTTGCTGTTGCTTTTTAAGTTACCTATTGCCTCAGATGTTCCTTGAACCAAAACAACATCACCAGGATTCAGAGTTGTTGAACTGATATTTCCAGTAAGCCTCGCTCCAGTTGCGCCCGAGTGAACACCCAATGGAATCAGATTGAATCGAGTTGCAAAATGTTGCGAATTCATTGACATATGATCCAATAAAGAGCCGCCTGTAATTACCACTTCTGCTAGGCGTGTATTTTCGTCTTGTTCTTGGCCTATATCATCACTTTGTTCATCCTCAAATAGACTCAGATCAAGCAGCTCTTGATAGTGTTGAAGATTCTCAAGCGAGTCTTTGATGTAAATACGGTCTCCTGCCTCGAAAATTACTGACGGAATCTTGGCCACAAACAGGGACTCTGATCGTTTGATCTTATCTATATTAAATCCATCTCCAGCCTTTTCCTGGATCTCTGCAAGTGTTTTGCCATCTGAAAAGCCTCCCTCATTGATAAAAAGAGAGGCCTCAAAAACTCGATTTTCTTTTTTTTCAGCTCTCGGCGTTCTGTCTGGAAGCATGTTTGGCGCGATAAGCCATAAAAATATAATTCCAAAAAATCCAGCAATCAATGCAGGAATCACAAAGTCAAACAACTGGATGGCTTCTAGTCCCATATCATTGGCTATTCCAACAACGAGCAAATTTGTCGATGTTCCAATGGTTGTTGCCATGCCGCCGATGATCGTAGCCATCCCCATTGGCATAAGAACTCTTGAAGAGCTGATCTTTGCATTCTCACTTACAGCAATCAGTGCAGGTATCAACATCACAACGATTGGTGTGTTATTGATAAATGCGCTAAAGAATGCCCCAAATAAAAGCACGCCAAGAAGAGAGATTTTTGGATGATTAACCCAAGATTTTGAGAGAAAACCGACGAGTGGTTCGAGTGATCGATTGATCTCTATTGCTTTACCGATTGCTAGCAATAGACAAATTGTAATGAGCGCTTCATTTCCAAAATTGGTTAAAAATAATTCTATTGGATTAATCTGATTCCCGTTAAATGAATAGGGGAACAAATAAAATGATGCCACCAAAATTGCCAGAATCGTGAGGCTAGAAGACTCAATAGAAATCCAATCTCTTGAAAACAAATAGATTCCAAAAACTGTGAGTATCATCACAAAGATTGCATGTGTTTCAGGTAAATCTGGCATCATTAAGCTTGTATTAATTAATCTTATGTTCTAGAAATTATACATGCATGCTGTTTTTTTAGACTACAAAACTGTGGATGCAGGAGATTTGGACCTGGAATCCATTAGAGCCGTTTTGCCTGAGATCAAGGTATACCCTTATTCCACTGAAGCCGAGGTACTGGATCGCATTCAAGGCATCGAAGTTGCCATTGCAAATAAAATTGAATTTGATTCAAAGGTTTTTGATTATGCTGACAAACTTAGACTGATTTGCGTTACAGCGACTGGAACAAATAATATCGATCTAGACTCCGCTGAGAAAGCTGGTGTCACGATCTGCAATATAAGAGACTATTGCACTGAGTCAGTGACACAGCATGTTTTGCTTTCCATTCTTTCACTCTCACATTCATATTTTGATTATATGCACTCGATTCAAAGCGGCGAATGGCAAGAAGGCAGTGGCTTCAGTCTGCTCGAACACCCCATTAAAGAGCTTTCAGGAAAAAAACTGGGAATAGTTGGTTTTGGTGTCTTGGGCAAAGGTGTTGCCAAAGCTGCATCAATACTGGGCATGGAAACTTTGATTTGCGAAAGCTTTAATCCTGATAAGCCAGATGGTTCATTGCATAGAGTAGGATTTGATGAACTGCTTCGTGAATCAGATGTGGTCAGTCTTCACTGTCCGCTGACAGAAGAGACCGATGGTATTTTTAATGACGATGCATTTGAAAAAATGAAGTCATCT
>LUMG01000026.1_pt1 | contig 29436 bp, 25 predicted proteins | sample 729691 | NCBI WGS metagenome assembly LUMG01 (sample SAMN03860269, study PRJNA289734) | marine metagenome | biome: seawater column; feature: ocean; material: water; isolation source: Red Sea water column Station 34 - depth 50m | place: Saudi Arabia: Red Sea | collected 2011-10-15 | depth 50 m
AAATACAACAAAAAAATAACATTGAACTATATAAAGACAGCGAGCTTTCTCTTTCTCATATAAATGAGCTTGGAGTTGATGCTAGCTTAACAGTTGGTGAGTTTGGAAGACAAGACCTTAAGACAGTTATTCAAGTTCCAATTATAGAAGATAAATTTGGTGTAAAAATATTTGCAGCAAGTATTGAGCATGATGGCCATGTTTACAATACGAATCTTAAAAGAGATGTAGGTGGTGACGACAAACTAAATTATGGCCTTACTACTCTTTGGGAGCCAAATGATCAATTCAGTCTAAAACTTCATTATGAAGTAATGGAAGATACAAGTGAGCAAGGTGCATATGTTAACAGAAACCGTGTTGGTGAGTTAGCATGTACGATTACTCAAATTGGATTTGATCCATTTAATGGTTGTGAGAAAGATGCGAATGATGGTCCAAATATAACTGAATCAGATGGTTCTAATTTTAGTGATAATGAATATGAGTCTATTATTGTTACAGCAAATTATGATACTGAAAATTTCCTTTATACTTACATTTATTCAAACAGAGATATGGATGAGCAAAATATGCAAGATTTTGATGGCGCACCTGCTCGTTTATTAAGAATGAATTTCTTTAATGATTGGGAACAAACAAGTCATGAATTCAGAGTTACATCACAATTCTCTGATAAATTCCAATTCATTGCTGGAATTTATGATTGGGAAGTTGATTTTCTTCAAAGATGGAATGTCTATGACTTATTTTATCAACTATCACGCTTAGGTGTACCACCTTGGCCATTTGGTAGACAGGGGGTAGAAGGTTATTCCGATGTAGACAAATGGGAAGCTGATGTTGCAGGAAATAATGGACAAACACAAGTAACTGAATCTATTGCTGTCTTTGCTTCTGTTGACTGGTATTTAACAGATCAGTGGACATTAACAGCTGGTTTCCGTTGGACAGAAGAAGAAAAAGATTTTGTTGGCGGGGCATCTGCACCTGGTTATTATCCTCTAAGAGGAGAGCCGTGGCCTGGTATTTATAATCCTTACGCAGCAAAAGCTAAATGGGATGAAACAACTCCGAAACTTGGAGTCAGATATCAACCAAATGATGATGTAATGTACTATGGTACCTATAGTGAAGGCTTTAAAAGTGGTGGATTTTTTGCTCGTCAAGCAAACTATGAAATTGATCCTTCATATGAACCAGAATATGTAAAAAACTATGAATTTGGATGGAAATCTACCCTTCTTGATGGAAGAGCAATTTTCAATGGAGCTATCTTCAGATCAGAGTATGATGATAAACAAGAATCTATTCTAATACCTGTTAACTTAGCTAATGTTGCCACAGTTGTTCGTAACGCTTCATCAATGGAAATGGATGGTGTCGAACTTGAATTGATGTATCAAGTTACTGAAGCTTGGGATCTAATGGTTACTTATGGTTATATTAAAGCGGAATATAAAGATTATATGGCTGACCTTAATGGTGATAGAGTAATTACTGATAACTCTGGTTTGGTTCCAAGAAATATTCCTGAAAACACATTTGGTATTACAACTTCGTACACTACTCAAATTGGTAATGGTGAACTTAAAGGTAGAGTTTCATATCGTTTCAGAGATGAAATGGAATCTGAATCTCAAAATAGACCTGAAGGTAGTTTAGATAGCATTGAAAATGTTAACGCAACTATTAGTTATTCTGTTGAAAATTATAGTATAACTGCTTGGGGAAGAAACCTTACTGATGAGAGAGAACAAAGATGGTCAACTATTGGCGGTCTAACTTCTCGGGGTTGGTGGAATGAACCGCAAACATTAGGTGTAACATTTAAAGTATCTTATTAAATTTTAAATAATTCTAAATTAAATGGCCCGAAATAATTTCGGGCCATTTTTTTTATCTATAATTTTTTATAAATTACTTAACTTACACATCTTAAAAAAAAAATTCATAAAAACTTTACAAAAACTATGCATAGAATCCCCATTTTATGATAAGACTCGATAGTTAGATTACATATGAAATTTTGTTAAAATTTTATCATTATAATATTTATTTAAAGGGTCAAAAATATGTTTCTTAAAAACAAACCACTGGCGCTATTAGAGGTTCAGTTTTTGACAGCTCTGGAAACCCTGTTTCAGGTGCATCTATTCAAATCACTCATGTGCCCTCAGGAACAAAAGCGTCAACAAGCACCAATAATACTGGCTCGTTCTACTCAAGGGGTTTACGATTAGGTGGTCCTTTTGATGTTAGGGCTACAAAAGATGGACAATCATCTTTACGTTCGGGTGTATACACAAGTCTGGGCGGTGAATATAATTTAAATATACAGCTTGGTGGAACTGATATTGAAGAAATTATTGTAACTGGTCAGGCAGTAAATTTTGATACCCTTGGAGTAGGACCTGGATCAACTTTCACATCAGAAGATTTAGCAACCCTTCCCTCGATTGACAGAGATATTAAAGATATTGCAAGATTAGATCCTTTTGTAACTGTTGATAATGAAGGAAGATTATCTTTCGCAGGTGGTATGCCAAGATTAATAGGTTTCATTATTGATGGTGTAAGCGCTAATGACTCTTATGGTCTAAGTAGTAATGCATACCCAACAAATAGAATGCCTATTTCAATTGATCTTGTTGAGCAAGTGTCAGTGAAAGTAGCAAATTACGATGCAGAGCTTGGTGAGGCATTAAGCGGAAATATTGTTTTAACTACTAAAGCTGGAACCAATGATTTTCATGGGTCTTTTACTGTTGAATCATCACAAAAAAGTGGTGATGAACCATTTGGTGAAAAAACTGATCAACCTGACCCTGATACTGAATTGTTTTCTTTCACATTTAATGGGCCCATTATTAAAGATAAATTATTCTTTTCATTAGGATATGAAAAATATGAAGCCTCAGACCCAATATCTTTGCTTGGATTTCAATCCGGTTCAGTAACTAAAGCTGAAGCTGATGCGGTTATTAAAGCTGCTACGGATGTAATTGGTTATGATGCGGGTACATATAATAAAGCTCGTGAAGAAGAAGATGAGAAAACATTTTTAAGATTAGATGCTAATTTATCCGAAAATCATAATCTTACATTTTCCTATAATCTTACTGAAGGTTTTACTGAGTCTGCATACTTTAATAGAACTTGGGGCCTACCATTATCAAGTAATTGGTATAGAATTAACAAAGAATATGAATCAATGAAGTTGGAGTTAAACTCCAATTGGACAGATAATTTTTCTACTAAAATTTTAATTTCAGATACAGATGTCAGTAATCCTAATACCCCTGTAGGAGCAACAACAATTGGTGAAGTTGGCATAAGAGTAGCCTCAGGAGGAACAGTATTTTTTGGACCTGATCAATACAGGCATGCTAACCAGATTGAAACAAATAGAAAGCAATATGAAATCGCTGGTTATTATGATATTGGAAATCATGCATTAAAACTTGGTTACAAAGTTGTCGAAAATGACATGTTTAATATGTTTTCAAGAAATAGTCTTGGAGAATATGATTATAACTCTATTGATGACTTTATCGCAGGTAATCTAAGAGAATTGGATTATAGAAATGCCGATACAAATAATCCTCTAGATGCTGCTGGTCGATTTAATATGGATTTCACAATTATTTATTTTCAGGATACTTGGGATATCTCCTCTGACTTAACAGCTAGAATTGGTTTCAGGTATGAAGAAATTAGTATGGATTCAGTTCCTGAGAAAAATACCTTTTGGTATAATTGGACTGGTGACACTTATAGACCCGCACCTGAAAATGATGTGAGTTTAGATGGTGAAGATATTCTTATGCCTCGTTTCTCATTAGATTGGCAAGCACAAGATAATGTCTTAGTTACATTTGGCTGGGGTGAGTTTAGTGGAAATCTTCCGCCTGTTTGGTATGGAGGTCCTTATATTGATACAGGCTTGGGTTTACCGGGAAATAAACTTAGAGCAAGAAGTAATAACTTGCCAACTCCTGGAACACCAGAGAGCTACCCTGGTGATGCTGCTTTAGCCCTTGTAAGAAACGAAATTGGTGATACTGGCGGTTATACCAACATGATGGATAAAAACTTCGGTATCCCATCTATAACTAAATTACATGTTGGAGTAACAGCAGACCTAGAATCTAATTTAATTGGTCCTTTTACTTTAAGGGCTAATTATATGCATATGAAAGAAGAGGATCCTGTTGGGGCTTATATAGGTGGTTGTGATCCAAGAGGAAATGCACTTGCAGATAACAGGCCATTATATGGTGGATGTAGTTATGTTGGATATTTGACAACTTTTAAAGATGTAGAGCCTGAAAGTGATATTTATAGTATTTCATTTGAAAAAACTTTTGATAATGGACTTGATTTATATCTATCATATGCTCATCAAGAAAGAGAGATGGCTCATGCAATGACAAGCTCTATAATCTTTTCAAGTGCAACACGATTTCCAGTATTCGATCATTTAACCCCTGTGAATTCTCCTTCACATTATGAAATAGAACATGCCTTTGATTATAAACTAAGTTGGCAAGGTAATATTTTTGGTGATTTAGAAACAAGCATTGCATTAAATGGTTTTAGACAGTCTGGTACACCCTTCAGCTATACATTTCTTGGGGATTTGAGCGGTTACAGAACTGATGGAGAAAACATTGATCTTTTATATGTTCCTAGTTTGAATGATCCAAATGTTCTTTATGCAGATGGTTTTGATATTGATGCGTTTAATCAGTTCTTAGATGACTCTGGATTATCAGGTTACAGAGGAAGCGCAGTACCAAGAAATAGTTTTAACAGTCCATGGGAAGGTACATTTGATGTCAGAATAGCTCAAGAGCTTCCTACTGGAGGTATAAATGGAAAAGCAACCTTCTTTGTTGATATTGAGAATGTTTTAAATCTCATAAATTCTGACTGGGGTGGATTTGAAAACTATGCTGGCGGAACAATGAACTCTAGAGGTGTTGTTGAAGCAGAAGTTGATGATCAAGGTCGATATGTATATAAGAAATTTGACATTGATGGTGATCCAGTTAGAAAAATTGGTAAATCAGTATGGCAGCTCAAAGTTGGTCTTAAATACGAATTTTAATTGAAAATAATAATATTAAATAAGGGGCGCTATTAATTGGCGCCCTTTTTTTATATAATAATATTATGAAGAAAAAACTTACTCCTAATATTAATCGAAGAAAATTCCTTTTTGGGAGTTTAGCTTCCATTTTTGCCTCTTTATTCCCACTTGATAAAGTATTTCCTGCTCTAAAATATGTTGATAAAATTGCTCTTGGTGCATGCATTACCCAAGAAAAAGAACAGCCAATATGGAAAAGTATACTCAAAGATAGATCTGATATCTTTATATTCATGGGAGATAATGTATATGGCGATGATAAGATAACTGGTAAATTAAACAAATTAAGTAAAGCTTACACAAAACAAAAAACAAAAATTCCTTTCGCAAAACTTAAGGAAACAAATGAAATTTATGCAATCTGGGATGATCATGATTATGGAAAAAATGATGGTGGAGCTGAATATAAATATAAGAAAGAAGCTAAAAATCTTTTCTTAGATTTTTGGAATATTTCTTTAAACGATCCAAGAAGAAATAGGGATGGTATATATTTTGAAACTAAAAAAATTACAAAAAAAGGACTCTTACAGATAATTTTTCTTGATACTAGATACTTCAGATCGCCTCTCAAAAGGACAGATGAGAGAGGAGCTCCTGGAAAAGAGAGATATTTGCCCGATAACAGCCCTGAAAAAACCTTACTAGGTAAGGAGCAATGGAATTGGCTATCAAATAAATTAGATGAAAATGCAGATATTCGAATAATAGTTTCCAGTATCCAGATTATTGCTGAAGGACATGGATTTGAGAAATGGGGCAACTTACCAAGAGAAAAGAAAAAATTATATGATCTTATTGATGAAAAAAATATTAAAGATGTAATATTTTTATCAGGTGATAGACATGCTGGTGGTATTTATAATGAGATTACCAATAAAGGAATTCGATTATATGAAATTACTTCAAGCTCTTTAAATCTCCCAGGTGCCGCATGGGTAACAAAATATAAAGGTAAAGAAAGACCACCTGAACCAGGGCCAAACAGAATAAACTCTTTGTACCTATGGGAAAATTATGGATTTATTGAATTTACTGAAAATAAAGTTCAATTATCCTTGAAAGACATAAAAGGTAAACTCGTCAATTCTATTGCAATTAATTAACGCCCGCTAGGTAACTCATTGAACGGTACAGATTTATCAACCCTTACATCCTGAGGCAGACCTAAAACTCTCTCAGCAACAATATTTCTGAGTATTTCATCTGTTCCTCCAGCAATTCTATAACCAGCTGCACTTAGCCACTGACTCTGAAATATAGAGTGTAATAAAGCAATTTCTGCATCATTTATAATCCCTGCAGCACCTTGAAGATCCATAGCAAAAGATGCAAGGTCTTGCATTTTAGGTGCAGAAACAATTTTTCCAATAGAGCTTTCTGGCCCAGGTGTTTCACCCTTTGATAAGGCTGTTAAAGTTCTCATTTTAGTATATTTAAGGCCTTCAGCCTGAATATACCAATCAGCTATCTTAGATCTTACAAGATCATTTTTAATTGCTGGCTGATCATTTAAATCAACCTCTTTTGCTGCTCTAGTCAAAGAACTGTAATCTGCAGATTTAGGCACACCAATAGCAAGTCTCTCATTCATTAAAGTTGTTAGAGCAACTTTCCATCCTTGTCCCACATCACCCAGCCTTTGAGAGTCTGGAACTCTTACGTCAGTGAAGAATACCTCATTAAAATTTGCGCCCCCTGAAATCTGCCTGATAGGTTTAACTTCTATTCCTTCTGATTTCATATCAAGGAAGAAAAAGGACAGACCTTTATGTTTAGCAACATTTGGATCAGTTCTTACAACTATTATACCAAAGTCAGAAAAATGTGCCCCAGAAGTCCATACTTTTTGACCATTTATTATCCAATCATCGCCATCTTTTTCAGCCTTAGTTCTAACACCAGCTACATCAGAACCTGCAGAAGGCTCTGAAAATAATTGGCACCAAACCTCTTCGCCATAGAGAGCAGGTTTAACAAATCGTTCATTTTGTTCTTTTGTTGCCCATGCCATCATTGTTGGAATGCACATTCCTAGCCCAATTTCAAAAAAGCCTGTAGGAACATTATATTTAGCTTCTTCTTGAGAATAAATAACTGACTGAATCGCTGTACCTCCAAGACCACCAAACTCTTTTGGCCATGTAATTGCCGCATAACCAGCTTCGGCTTTTTTAGCTTGCCAATCTCTAGCCCTAGATAATGCATCTTCCTGAACATCAATCGCATCATATCTACCGCCGACCTTTTCACCTTTTGAAGCATTTTCTTTGAGCCAAGATTTTACTTCTAACCTAAAATCTGCTTCTTCCTTTGTGTCATTAAAATCCATAAGTATTCTCCTTAACTAATGTTCTTTTCTTCTAATTGATTAACAAGTTTGTTTTTCCAAGTGATTGAACTTCCTAAAGCTAAACCAAGAACTTGACTTCTTCTGTAAAAAAATTGTGTATCTGCTTCCCAGGTAAAACCAATGCCACCATGTGTTTGTATATTCTCTTGAGCAGCATAATTGTATGCATCTGTTGCGGCTACTCGAGATGCAGCGGCAGCAATCTTTAAATCAGCCCCACCATCATTAAGCATCATTGCGCCATAGTAACTATTTGATCTAGCAAGTTCTATTTTTACATACATATCAGCTAATTTATGTTTTATTGCTTGATAAGAGCCAATTTGTCTTCCAAAAGCGTATCGATCAAGGGCATATTCTTTTGCCATATTAAGAGAGGCCTCAGCACCGCCTATTTGTTCAAAGGCCATCAAAACAGCCGCAGAATTTAAAATAGAGTCAACAGCACCCCATCCTTCATCGCCTATATCCATAATTTCAGCTTCAGAATTTTCGAAAATAATTTCGGCATGATCTCTTGAAGGGTCTAATGTGCTAATTTGTTTCCTTTTTACATTTTCAGAGGTTAGTTCTGCAATAGCTAGAGCTATATCGTCATTATCTGTATTTTTAACAACCACAATTGCAATGTCTGCATAACTTCCATCAGCAACAGGAAGTTTTTTTCCGTTAATTTTTCCGTTAGAAAAGGTTGTTTTAATATTTTTTTCAGTCGGTTCTGAATTGGTCTCTGGAAGTGCAAAAGTAGAAATTAATTCTCCTGAAGATAATTTAGGTAACCATTTCTCTTTTTGACTATTTGTACCATACTTAACAATAGCTTCAGTTCCAAGATATACTGATGAGGAGAATGGAACTGGCGCTGCCGCTCTTCCCAATTCTTCAGCAACTACACATAATTCTAATGCGCCTAAACCTAACCCTCCATATTCTTCAGGAATAGCCGTCCCAGTTAATCCTAACTCAACTAAGCCACGCCATACTTCCTCTGAATAACATTTATCACTCTCAAGAATATCTCTAGCAACATCTAGAGAGCAATTATCAGATAAAAACTTAGAAACTTGCTCCTTTAGCAATTTTTGGTCTTCTGAAAAATCAAAATTCATATTTTTTGTCCTTAAAAAAATAATAATTTAAACAAAAAAAATCAAAATAGCAAAATTTAGAAACGACAATTCTCATATATTTTCGATATTTCTTCATTCCAACTATTTTTAAATTTTTTTGCTAAGTTATCAGCAGGACTCTCTTTATGACTAATGACATCTTCTAAATATCTTAGATAATGACTTTCATCTAAATTATTTTCATCAAGATTGTTTCTTCTTATAAGACCCTCTTTAGAAATTGATAAGATCTCAGATGCTAATTGATACATATCAATTGTATTTAATTTAGAATGTAATCCTTTTTTGGGTACTATATTTCTTAAAGATACTAAATCTTCAGGAGATATATCTTTTGTTAATTCTAGAGCTGCATTTAAAGAATTATTGTCATACATTAATCCAACCCAAAAAGCAGACAATGCACATACATGTTCAATACTTCCAGCATCCGCACCTCTCATTTCAATAAATTTTTTTAATCTGGCTTCGGGAAAAATTGTTGTCAAATGAAGCTCCCAATCATCTATTGTTGGATAAAAGTCTTTTACTGACTCAATTTTTCCATTCATAAAATCGTCAAATGAATAGCCCGTTAAATTTATGTAATCTCCGTTTCTATTAATGAAGTACATAGGAACTTTCATTGCATAATCAACATATCGTTCATAACCCATATCATCATCGAAAATAAAAGTTAAAATACCTGTTCTGTCTGGATCAGTATCCTTCCAAACTTCACTTCTGTAAGAACTAAAGCCATTAAGTGAATTTTCACAAAATGGTGAATTAGAAAACAATGCTGTAGAAATTGGCTGTAAAAGAAATGAAAGTCTTAATTTCTTTATCATGTCAATTTCGGATGAATAATCTAAATTAACTTGTGAAGTACATGATCTCAACATCATATCAAGACCATGGTCACCTTTAGTAGGCATATAAGATCTCATTATATCGTAACGTTTTTTAGGCATTATAGGCATCTCATCTCTAGACCAATCAGGTGTAAATCCTATAGCTAAAAAATCTAATCCCATTTTTTCTCCGATTTTCGATATTTGTTTTTTATGCTCTAATAATTCAATGAATGTTTCATGAACTGTGTCAAGCATAGCGCCGGACAACTCAAACTGACCTGCAGGTTCAAGGGTTATTGAGCCCCCACCTAAACTATTTTCCCTAGTCAAGGCTATGATATTTCCGTCTTCATGAACTGGCTTCCATCCATACTCCTCGAAGCTCTCAAGAAGTTTACGAATACCAATCTCACCACCATACGAAACTGGTTTATTTCCATCGATTTTAAAAGGAAATTTTTCATGTTCTGTTCCAATTTTAAAATCTGATGGTTTTTTCTCACCTTCAGCTATATAGCTAATTAATTGATCTTTTGATTCGATTCTTTCCATTCTATTTTTTAGTTAATTTTCATCTATAATGCTATACCCAATCACCTATGGTTGAATGAAAGAGAGATAACGAACTAACTATTGCAGTATCAGATCTCAAAATTCTTGGGCCAAGTGAAATAACACTCAAATTATTAACTTCATTAATTTTTTTTCTTTCCTCATCGCTAAAACCACCTTCGGGACCAACTAGAATAGCCCATTTATTTGATTTATTTGTCTTCTTTAGGGCTTCAAATTGCTTTTTAGGATTGTTGCAAGATTCTTCATCACAAAATATTAAAGTACGATCAGAATTTACTTTATTCCAATTATCAATAATATCACTTAGATTTTCTACTTCATTTACCTTCGGAATAAATGTTAAGCCACACTGTTCAGCTGCTTCAATTGTATTAGATAGAATTTTAGATTGTTTGATGTTTTTGTATTGAGTCCTTTCAGTAATAACGGGCCAAATTAGTTTAGCTCCTAATTCAGTTACTTTTTGAGCAATAAAATCAACTCTTAGTTTTTTTACTGGAGCAAAAAGCATCCAAACATCGCTAGGCTCATCCTTAATGCCAATTTCTTCTAAAATTTTTACTTTCGAAATCTTTTTATTAAATTCAGAGAGTTCGACCGACCATTCGCCGTCATGTTCATTGAAAATATTAAAATTTTCTCCAATCTTTAATCTCATTACATTTTTAATATAATGAGTTTGAGACTCATCTAGTTCTAAAAAACCAATTTTAATTTTTTTATTTATATAAACTCGAATATTTTTCATAATTGAATATTATAAAGCAAAAGATAAAAGTTAGATAACCCTAAGGAACATCAATAACAAATAATGAGCAATACTTTTTTAAATAAAATTCAACCATTTGTTCAACTCGCTAGATACGATAAACCTATTGGTTTTATGCTCTTGTTTTGGCCGTGCATTTGGTCATTACTTTTGTATAGTTTACATGTTGGAGAGTTAGTTCCAATCAGTTTTTTTATACTTTTTTTTATAGGCTCAATTATTATGAGAGGAGCTGGTTGTACATGGAATGATTTTTTAGATAAGGATTATGATAAAAGTGTAAAAAGAACAAAAGACAGACCTCTTGCTTCAAGTAAAATAAAAATAACCACTGCAATATTTTTTTTAATAATTCAGCTTTTCGTTGGATTGTTGATACTTATTCAATTTAATAAATTAACTATAATTTTTGGTTGTCTGTCTTTAATACCTGTATTTATTTATCCGTTAATGAAAAGAATAACTTGGTGGCCTCAAGTTTTTTTAGGTATTACATTTAATTGGGGTGCATTACTAGGGTGGATGTCTGTTTCAAATAATTTTTCATCCGTTTACCCTCTTTTTCTTTATATTGCATGTATTTTTTGGACTATTGGATATGACACTATTTATGCTCATCAAGATAAAGATGATGATCTCCTATTAAACCTCAAATCATCTGCGATAAAATTAGGAGAAAATACCAAATATGCGATGCTAATATTCTACTCAATCTTTTTTATTATATTTGCAGTAATTCTTCTAAATCTGAGTAATAGTTTAATTATTCATATTGCTATATTGTCGTTATTGGTTCACTTAGTTTCTCAAATTATATATCTGGATATAGATAACAGTGAACGATGCTTAAAAATCTTTAAAAGCAATAATTTACTTGGAATTCAGATTTCTTTTTTTCTTATTTTAGAAGTTTTAATTAACTAATTTTATTAGCTTTAATATAATTAGATCTCAAATTATCTATTACCTGAAGTTCACCGTTATTTTCTAAATGCCAAAATGTCCATCCATTGCAAGACTCTTTACCTTGTAATTTAGCGCTAATCTGATGAATAGATCCTTTCTCACCTTTAGAATAAATACTGCCATCCGCTCTAACAGTTGCAGAAAATTTCTTAGCTTTTAAACTTTTTGGACCCTTTAAAATACTTCCAGGTTTTATTATTCCGTTTTCAACTAAATTACCAAAAGGGATACGAATTTGATTTTTCTTTGACTCTGTTACCTCTAGTTCCTTTTTACCTAATAGTGAAACATTTTTAATTCTTTTCTTAGCTTCTTTTATGTAGTTTTTATCCTGTTCAATTCCAATGAAATTTCTACCTAACTTTTTTGCCACTGCTCCAGTAGTTCCGGTTCCAAAAAATGGGTCTAGGATAAGATCTCCTGGATTTGAAGAAGATAATAGAACTCTATGTAGAAGAGCTTCTGGTTTTTGAGTTGAATGTATTTTTTTTCCTGAAGAATCCTTTAGGCGTTCATTGCCTGAACAAATAGGTATCTCCCAATCAGATCGCATTTGAATTCCGTCATTTAATGATTTCATTGCTTGGTAATTAAAATCATATCTAGCATCCTGGCTATGCGAAGCCCAGATTAAAGTCTCATGTGCATTTGTAAACCTTGTTCCTCTGAAATTTGGCATTGGATTTGACTTTCTCCAGATTATATCGTTTAGAATCCAAAACCCTAAATCTTGAATAATTTTGCCTATTCTAAAAATGTTATGATAAGAACCGATCACCCAAATTGATCCGTCGTTTTTTGTTATTCTTTTTACTTCACTTAGCCAATTTATCGTGAAATCATCATAATTCTTAAAACTATCAAATTGATCCCATTTATCGTTAACTGCATCCACTTCAGAAGAGTCAGGTCGTAAAAGTTTATTTTTAAGCTGTAAATTGTAAGGTGGGTCAGCGAATACAAGGTCTATAGAATTACTAGGTAAAGTTTTTAGAATTTTTAGCGAATCTCCATGATAAATATGATTCTTTTCAAGTTTTGTCTTTAATTTTACTTTCATAACAACAATATCCTCTTAGGAATTTTGTAATTGGTCAACAAAATATAATATGAGAATAAATATTTGATTCAATCATCTATATGTTGAGTCATTACTCGGTTGAAAGACTCAATATCTTGCGAATTGGAGAAAATGATTTCCTATGGTATTTAGATACTCCATTTGAATTTAATGCATTCTGATGATCTTTGGTTCCATATCCTTTATTTTTTTTCCACTTATATTCTGGATACTCTTTATCAATATTTAACATAAATTTATCTCTCTCAACCTTTGCTATTATTGAAGCTGCCGCAATTGACATTGAAATATTATCACCTTTTATTATGGTTTCATGAGGGATTTTAAATTTTGGACTCAAGTTCCCATCCACTAGAATATAATCAGGCTTAATACTAATATTTTTTAATGCTCTTTTCATGGAAAGAAATGTAGCCTCAAGAATATTTAGTCGATCTATCTCTTCTGGTGAAGCAAAACCTATCCCACATTCATGATTTAAAAGAATTTCTTCATATAATTCCATGCGTTTTTTTTCAGATATTTTTTTTGAGTCATTAATACCTTGAGGTATGCGATCTTTATTCAAAATAACAATTGCTGAGTAGACAGGTCCAGCCCAAGGTCCTCTTCCTGCCTCATCTACGCCAGCAATAGTATTAAAATTTAATTGTCTTTTTTTATTCTCAATAGAAAGATCAGGCACTACTCTGCTGCAATAACTTCATTTTTTTGCCATCTTAAAACTGGGTTTCTTGCTGCTTTAGTTTCATCTAGCCTTCTAATAGGTGTATAAATTGGAGCCTTTTTAAAAAATTCATCGTCTTCATGAATTTTAATAGCTAATTCTCTTATAGTTCCAATGAACTGATCTAGTGAATTTTTTGACTCAGTTTCCGTTGGCTCAACCAGTAACGCTCCATGAACAACAAGAGGGAAATATATAGTCATTGGGTGATAACCTTTATCTATTAAGGCCTTTGCAAAATCAATAGTTTCAACACCGGTACCACTTAAAAAATCATCATTAAATAATACCTCATGCATACAATAACCATCATAAGCTGGAGTAAGAATATCTTCTAATGAAGATTTAATGTAATTTGCATTTAAAACAGCATCTTCTGATACCTGCCTTAACCCATCAGAGCCATGACTCATCATGTATGATAATGCTCTTACAAACATACCCATTTGGCCATGAAAAACACAAAGTCGACCAAAAGATTCATCAATTTCTTCATCATCATTATTTTCAACAAGATAATATTTTTCATCAACTTCTTTTAGAAGTGGAGCTGGACAAAAATCTTTCAAAATACTGGAAAAAACAACGGGCCCTGATCCAGGACCTCCGCCACCATGGGGAGTAGAGAATGTTTTATGTAAATTAATGTGCATAGCATCAATACCTAAGTCCCCAGGCCTTACTTTACCAACTAAAGCATTAAAATTAGCTCCATCACAATACAAGTATCCGCCAGCATCATGTATATAATTTGCTATCTCAATAATATCATCTTCAAAAAGGCCACATGTATTTGGATTAGTAATCATTGCAGCAGCAAAATTTTCATCAACTTTTTCTTTGAAATCCTCGAAATTCAATCTACCATTTTCATCAGACTTAATTGTTACAACATCAAAACCTAAAAAAGCTGCTGTAGCTGGATTAGTTCCGTGTGCTGAGTCAGGAACTAGAACCTTATTTCTATGGTTTTCATTTCTTGTTTCTATAGCTTTTTTAATGGCCAACATTCCACAGAGTTCACCTTGCGCTCCAGCTTTTGGCGTCATAGTAACTGCTTCCATTCCTGTTAATTCTTTTAACCAATTAGATATTTCATCGATAAGCTCAAGGGCTCCTTGGCATGTTGATATTGGTTGAAGAGGATGAACTTCAGAAAACCCTTTTAATCTAGCTAATTTTTCATTCAATCTTGGGTTATGCTTCATAGTACATGAACCTAATGGATAAAGTCCCGCATCAATAGAATAATTCTTTCTAGATAACCTAACATAATGTCTGATTGATTCAGGTTCACTTAATCCAGGTAAACCAATTTCTCGGTCATCAAAACTACCTCCAATAAGATTTTCTTTAAAGGTTGAATTATTAAGATCGACTCCAGATTTATCTATATCTCCAATATCGAATAATATTGGTTCATCATGATTTAGGCCTTTATTGGAATTTTTCATTTTAAAACCTCATTAGCTACTTCAATGTACTTATTAATATCTTCTTCAGTATTAGTTTCAGTGCTGGCAACCACAATTAAATTATCTGTTTTATTATTGCTTTTGATTAATCTTGATACAGGTATGCCTGCTAGAACCCTTTTTTCTGCCATTCTCTCAATGAATGTTTCACCATTGATAGGTAAAGAAAGCGTAAATTCATTGAAGAAACTTGTATTCAAAATTTCAATATTTGAAATCTTCAATATTTTTTCTCTTAAATTTAATGCTGACTGATGATTGAGTCTTGAAAGACCCTTAAACCCTTTTTCACCAAGAAGTGTTAAATGAATTGTAAATGCCAAACTACAAAGACCAGAATTTGTACAAATATTGGATGTAGCTTTTTCTCTTCTTATGTGCTGTTCTCGAGCTGATAAAGTTAATACAAATCCTTTTTTCCCATCAACATCTTCGGACTCTCCTACTATTCTACCGGGTATTTGTCTTAAATATTTATCTTTCGTAGAAAGTAAACCTACATATGGACCTCCAAAGTTTAGGGGGTTTCCGAGTGATTGACCTTCACATGCAACAATATCAGCCCCCATGGAACCTGGTGACTTCATCATTCCTAGAGATAACACCTCTGTAACAACAACAATAAGTAATGCACCTTTGCTCTGAACAAATTCAGATAATTCTGATAAATCATAACAAGAACCAAAAAAATCAGGATTTTGAACAACTACACAAGCTGTATTATCGTCAACATCATTAAATAAGTTATCTATATTTATAGAAAAACTTCTATTGTAGATAAAATCATTATTATCAACGCCTGAAACGGTTTTAATAACATCTGCGTAATGTGGATGAATTGTATTTGATAAAACAACCCTACTTCTTTTTGTTATTCTTTTTGCCATTGATACTGCTTCAGCTGCAGCAGTTGATCCATCATACATAGATGCATTTGATATATCCATGCCGGTAAGTAGAGATACTTGCGTTTGGAACTCGTAAAGATATTGTAATGTTCCTTGTGATATCTCTGGTTGATATGGTGTATATGAAGTTAAGAACTCAGATCTTTGAATAATGTGATCAACACTTGCTGGTATATGGTGTTTATATGATCCACCTCCGATAAAAAAACTCGTATTATCTGCATGAAGATTTTTATCAGCAAGAAACGATAAGTGTTTCTCAACTTCCATTTCTGTTTGATGATCAGGTAATTTAAAATTTGGATTTATTTTAACCTTTTCAGAAATATTGGAAAATAGATCATCAATATCACTAACACCGATAGTGTTTAACATTTCCTCTCTATCATTTTTGGTTAATGGCAAATATCTCATTTAATCACCTATATGCTTATTATACTGATCTTCTGACATAAGCTCAGAAAGTTCGTCATTATTAGAAATTTCTATTTTGTAAAACCAACCCTTTCCAACTGGGTCTTCATTAACTATTTCTGGATTTAAGTTAAGGTCACCATTAGATTCTATAATTTTACCTGAAACAGGAGAATATACCTCACTTGCTGCTTTTACTGACTCAACAACAGCAATATCTTTTCCAATTTCTGCAATCTTGCCATCTTCTGGTAGTTCTACAAAAACAATATCACCTAATTGTTCGCTTGCGTAAGCAGTAATACCAACTACTCCGACATTACCATCAATTTTAATCCATTCATGATCTTTGGTATAATAAATCTCTGTCATTTTACTTTTTACCTCTAAAATATTTATGCTCAACAAAGGGGAGTGAAACTATTTCCGCGGGCAATGAATTGCCTCTAACATTTAATAAGATCTCACAATTTTTTTGTAAGATTTCTGCATTGATGTAACCCATCGCAATCGGCGCTTGAAGTGAAGGGGAGTATCCTCCGCTAGTTATTTCCCCAATTATTTTTCCATTTTTGCTTAAAATCTGAGTTCCTTCTCTTGCTGGAAGTTTTCCAAGTGGCTTTATGCCTACTAATTTTTTTTCAACTCCATCAATCAAATCTTTTTTAATATTCTCATGACCAATAAAGCCACCATTCTCAATTCTTTCCTTTGGTATAGACCAAGTCAAACCAGCTTCGACAGGAGAAGTTAGAATAGATATGTCATTACCATACAAACATAATCCTGCCTCCATTCTTAGAGAATTCCTTGCGCCTAAACCAGCAAGTTTAACATCTTCAAATTTTAATAATTTGCTAATAAATTCTTCAGCATATCTATCTTTTATTGACACTTCATATCCATCTTCACCTGTATAGCCACACCTAGAAACAAAAAATTGTTCATTATCATATGTAAACCAATCACCTGTCATAAAAGGCATATTGTCAATTTCGTTAAAAAATTCTTTAAGAATATTTGATGATTTTGGTCCCTGTATTGCTATTAGCGCCCTATCATCAATTAATTCAATTTTGTAACTCCTATTAAGGTTGCTGTATAAATGATCAAGATCTTTTTCAGTACAGTCCGCATTAACAACCAACCAAATTTGATTATCTTCGAAAGATCTATGAATCATTAAATCATCAATAATCTTTCCTTCTTTATTAAGAAATTGAGTGTATTTAATCTGACCAGGGGCTATTCTAGAAAAAGAAATAGGAAGAATCTTTTCCAATGCATCATGAATCATTGGTCCAGATATTTTAATTTGCCCCATATGTGAAACATCAAAAACACTGGCAGCTTTTCTGGTATGATTATGTTCAGCAATAATGCCATTAGCGTATTGAATGGGTAGATAATACCCAGCAAAAGAAACGAGCTTAGCTGCATTATTATTATGTATTTTATATAGGGGTGTGGTTTTAAGATTTTGCTCTAAACCCCAGTAAGCTTCAGACATTCATCCTCCATGACAGAATAGTTGTTTCCAACTGCCCTCCTCTGTCATTGGACCCTGAGAGATTTGACAACCAAAGTTGCTTACCCCGTCGGAGAAGTATTTAACTTACTTTCCAGAGTTTGAAGATATTTGCGGTCCTTTTGCCTGAGAGTTTCCGAGGGCGGTTGCTCCTTCGGCGCTATAAAAGTCTCTCCCGCGAATATCTAGAATCAATTGATTCTTTTTATATTTTTAAACACAAAGAACATTTTGTCAATTTGGTTATTCGAGACCAATGAGAACCTTATATGAAGAGCCTGTTCTTCCTTCTTCTATTTTTGATCTTAATCCCTCAATTGGAAGTGAAAAAGAACTTATTTTTTGATTTTTTAATTTAACTGAAACACTTTTAGACCACTTATCTATTATTAAATCGTCTGGGCCAACAAATGCTACAAAAAGATTAATGTTTAAGTTATTCAATGTTACCGTATCACTATTAATTACATCACCAAAAACACCAACATCAAAATTAATATTTTTCCTTCTTAAGTTATACTCACAAATCATTATTGTTCTATTTAACTCAACAACAAGGTCAGAGTTATTCATTTCTTTTGTTTCATTTCCTTTTAGAATCGCTGCCCTTGGGCATGGCCCAGGATCAAAATAAGCAGAATCTGAGCAGCTAACTAATAAAATTAAAACAAATATTATAAGGTAATTTTTAAACATATTGCATTCCAAGAAAATATTAATTCTTAACTAAGTTAATAAATTTGTATAATAAACATATATTAGTTAAATCAGACATAAAATGAACTTAAAATTAAAAAAAATATTATACCTTCCGCATCCAAGAGGATTTTGTGCTGGAGTTGATAGAGCAATAAATATTGTTGAGCTGTCTTTAGACAAATATGGTCCGCCAATTTATGTTAGGCATGAAATAGTTCATAACCCATGGGTTATTAAAGATTTGGAATCTAAAGGAGTTATATTTATTGAAAATCTAAGAGATGCACCTGAAGGTTCGAGGGTAATTTTCTCTGCACATGGGATTCCAATAAGCGTACTAAATGAAGCGAAAAATAGAGAAATGCCATTTATAGACGCAACCTGCCCCTTAGTTATAAAAGTACATAACGAAGCAAAAAGACTTCACAAAGATGGAGCGCACATCTTTCTTATTGGTCATGAGGGTCATCCAGAAGTTATAGGAACAATGGGTCAAATCCCGCAAGATGCCATTACATTGATACAAAAAAAAGAAGATATTAAAAAAATAGATAATAATAATTATGGAAGGGTAGCACTGATTACCCAAACCACATTGTCAGTTGATGACACTAAAGAAATTATTGAAGATTTAAAAAATATCTTTCCAGAAATAATCCAACCTCCTAAAGAAGATATTTGTTATGCAACAACAAATAGACAGCTAGCTATAAAGTCCATAGCAAATGATTGTGATCTAATTTATGTAATTGGCGCCAATAATTCATCAAACTCATTAAGATTAGTAGAGGTTGGAAAAAAATCTGGCTGTAATCAAACACATTTAATATCAGATGTATCTGAGGTTGATTGGCAAGAGATAGAAAAAGAGCAAAAAATAGGACTAACTGCAGGCGCAAGTGCGCCAGACATATTGATTCAAGATTTTATAGATAAGATGAACCAATTATATGATGTAGAAATAAAAAATATCTCTGTTGCCGATGAGAATATAACCTTTAAAATACCAAGGGAGCTTAATGAGCGATAAATGGCAGTTTACACACATGTATCTTCAGCGGATTTAGATCTTTTTCTTAAAGATTATGATATAGGCGATCTAATTGAATTTGAAGGCATATCAGAGGGTGTTGAAAACACTAACTATAAGCTAAAAACGGAAAAAGGTTTATTTATCCTTACAATTTATGAAGATAGAGTCGAAGAACAGGATATTCCTTTTTTTCTGGAATATATGTTTTATCTTTCATCAAATGATATCAATTGCCCTCTTCCATTAAAGAATGGCGATAACCTTTTCTCAGAAATTAATGGGAAACCTGCATCATTACTCACTTTTTTAAATGGTAAATCCACTGTATCTGTAACAGATGAACAAGCTTATCAACTTGGTTTAATTTTAGGAAAAATGCACAATATAAGCACTGATCTAAAAATTAATAGAAAAAACCCTATGAGTTTAGGAAGCTTTCCTAAATTGATTGATATTTCATCAAATACTGCTGAAAATTTTTCGAAAAATTTAAATAAAGTAATATCTGAAGAATACAATAGAATATTATCAAACTGGCCAGAAAAACTCCCCAGCGGGATTATTCATGCTGACCTATTTCCAGATAATGTTCTTTTTAATGATAATAAAATATCTGGTGTTATTGATTTCAGCTTTTCTTGCAATGACTTTTTATCTTATGACTTAAGTATATGCATTAATGCATGGTGTTTTAGAGATGGTGAGTTCGATATTTCATTGTCCAAAAATCTCTTAAATGGATATCAAAAAATCAGGGAATTAAATAAAGAAGAGTTAAAACAGCTTCCAATTTTGTGCTCAGGTTCAGCATTAAGATTCTTATTAACTCGCTTAGCTGATTGGAAAGTCAGCAACGGTGATGCAATGGTAACGCCTAAAAATCCAGATGAATTTGTTAAAATTCTTGATTTTCATAAAGATATAAATAATTCTCAGGATTATGGTGTTTAATGAATAAAAAAGTAGACATATACACTGATGGCGCATGCTCGGGAAACCCAGGGCCAGGTGGATGGGGTGTTCTTATTCAATTGGATGATAAAAATATCGAATTATCCGGAGGAGACAATGAAACCACTAATAATCGTATGGAACTTATGGCTGCCATTATAGCGCTGGAGGAAATTAATAAAGATTATAAAATAAACCTATATACTGACTCAAACTATGTAAAAGATGGAATTACCAGCTGGATATCAAATTGGAAAAAGAATAGCTGGAAGACAGCTAATAAAAAGGATGTAAAAAATAAAGATTTATGGATACGTCTTGATTCGGCTATCAAAGGAAAAGATATTTCTTGGATTTGGGTTAAAGGTCATGCTGGTAACGCTGGAAACGAGCAAGCAGATTATCTTGCTCGCTCAGCATTAGAAAAATTATAATTGACCAAGAATAGTTTCTGCACTTGATGCAGCAACTTCTCCTGGATTTTCTTCAACATTCAGTTTTGTTAGAGAGTTATCATCAATGATCATTGAATACCTTAATGATCGCTTACCCAGACCAAAACCTGAACCATCCATTGATAAGCCAAGTGCCTCAGTAAATTCACCATTACCATCTCCAACCATTAACATTTTATCGCCTGTTCCCTTATCATTACCCCATGCTGCCATTACGAAAGGATCATTCACTGATAAGCAAACTATTTGGTCTACTCCATTACCTAAAATTTCATCTGAATTATCAATGAAACCAGGTAAATGATGCATTGAACACCCTGGAGTAAAAGCACCTGGAACAGCAAAAAGAACTGATCTTTTTCCAGCAAATAACTCTGTTGTTTGTATGGGTGTTGGTCCTGCATCAGTCATGTGATGAACGGTTGCCTCAGGAATTTTATCCCCTTCTTGTATAGCCATAATTTTCTCCTAATATAATAAAATGATTTATACCTGCTTATGTAGAACTTAGTATATATATTATGATATTAATTAGTCACTATTTTTTGGAGAAAAATGAATAAAGACGAAACATTTGAGGGAAGTTTTCTTATTGCTTCAAAGTCTATGCCTGATCCTCGTTTTTCTAAATCAGTAATATTATTGATTAATTTTTCTTCTGATGGCGCAATGGGAATTGTGTTGAATAGACCACATAAAATATCTTTAAAAGATGTGCTTATGGATATGAATGTAAGTCAAGTTAACTCAAATACAAGGATCCCAATTTTTAATGGTGGGCCTGTTTCACTAGAAAAAGGCTTTTTACTGCATAATTCAGACATAGAATTAGAAGAAAGTATTGAAATAAACGGAACCAATTGTTTTTTAAATTCATCAAAAGATGCTCTAGCATCATTGTGCTCTAATGAAGTTAATTCTGGAGTAAATTTATATCTTGGGTGTTGTGGTTGGTCTCCTGGACAACTTGAAAATGAACTTAAATCAAACGATTGGGTAATTTCAAAAGCTCAGAACGAATTAATTTTTGATAGCAACTACAATGCTATGTGGGATAAGGCAATTGAAGGAATAGGATTTAATATAGATAGTTTAGCAAATAAGAGTGGTTTAGCTTAACTACTTTTAGCAATCTGCTCAACATCCTTCCAAACACGAAGAATATTCTGTCCCCAAATTTTTTCAATATCTCTAGATGAATACCCTCTATCTTTTAATCTTTGGGTCAATAATTTTGTTTCCGAGGCGTCCATCCACCCCGAAATCCCTCCTCCACCTCCGAAATCAGAGGAAATACCAACATAATCAATACCTATTAAATTAACCACATAATCAATATGGTCTATAAAATCATCGATATCTGGCATTGGATATTCAGTATTTATCTTATCAATTCCTTCTAGGTATTCTTTTTTATCTGAATGCAATGATGGGTTAAAGTTTTTGTCGCCATAAAGTGAAGCTACTTCATTACCGAGATTAATTATCGCAAAAAATCTATCATTATTAACTTCAACATAATTTGCAAATGCAGTTATCTGAATAACACCACCATTTTCTTTGAGCGCAAAGAGTAATTCATCAGATATATTTCTTGGGTGATCTGCAAGTGATTTAACACATGAATGAGAAGCTATAACTGGAGCTGATGATAGTTTTATTGCTTCCAGGGAAGCTTTATCAGAAATATGGCTAATATCTATCATCATACCTAATTTATTCATTCTTTTGATGGCTTTTCTTCCAAATTCAGAGATTCCGCCATGTAATTCTTCTTTATCCTTAAGTCTTTTACTTGGCATTGAGCTATCTGCTATTTGATTATGGCCTATATGAGTTAATGTCATATAACGAGCCCCAAGCGAATAATAATAATCAAGTAAAGAAATATCCTCTCCAATCACATAGCCATTTTCAATTCCAATAGCTGCAGACAAAATATTATTCTTTTTAGCTTGAATAATATCATCTGGCTTTAGGGCTAGAGTTATTTGGTTAGGATATGTATCCGTCATTTTGGAGATAGCAAAGAACTTCTTTTTCGCAAGAGTCTTTGCCTCAGTAAATCCTTTATCATTTAAAGGCCCTTGGGGAACATAAACTACAAAAAAACCAGAATCTAAACCACCCTCTTTCATTTTAATTAAATCAACTTGCATATTAGTATATTTACCGGGATCGTGTTTTGGGTTTTCCATGTAATCAAAAGGAATATCTATATGAGAATCAATTGTAATAATTTGGCTAAAAATAGATGTACTAAAAAAGATAAAGAGAAATAGAAAAAAGATATTTTTTTGTTTAAACATTTGTGTTCTCTCTTATAAAATTAATTAAAAGTTCTTCATTATTTTCAAGTTCAACAAATTTTTCTTTTTTATTGATGACTTTTTTTAATCTATTAGGAATTTCAGGTTCAACTTTAATTGCTTCAAATACTGCTTTAGAAAATTTTGCAGGATGGGCAGTGCCTAAATTAACCATTGGAGTGTCATCATCTGATAAATCCGAGGATGCATAAAATCCTACAGCAGTATGAGGATCTAATATGATATCAGAAGAATTATAAATTCTTGAAATTGTATCTTTAACTTGATTTTCGTTTGCTTTTCCAGATTCAAAGTCATTTCTTATATATGAGAGAGCAGAGTCATCTATATTAAAGCCATTATCATTTTTCAGTTTATTAAATAAAATATTTAATTTGTTTGCATCCCTATTTAAAGACTCAAATAACAGTCTTTCAAAATTACTTGAAATTTGGATATCCATACTTGGAGAAGTAGTCGCTTTTACCTTTTCTTGGAAATAATCACCATTTGAAATTGCTCGATCTAAAATATCATTATCATTTGTAGCAACAATTAATTTATCAATCGGTAACCCCATTTTCTTAGCGATCCAACCTGCTAAAACATCTCCAAAATTTCCTGTTGGTACAGAAAACGAAACTTTATCTGCTTTAAGTTTCTGAAATGTTGAAAAATAATAAACAATCTGTGCAGCTACACGAGCCCAATTGATTGAATTAATAGCTCCAAGGCTCATCTCCTCTTTGAATTTAAGATCTTGAAACAAACTTTTAACTAGGTTTTGGCAATCATCAAAGGTTCCGTCTATTTCAATTGGAAAAATAGTTGAGCTTTCTACTGTAGTCATTTGCTTTCTTTGAATTTCAGATACTCTACCTTTCGGGAATAATATAAAAACAGTACAGTGCTTATTGTTCTTAAAAGCTTCTATTGCTGCACTACCAGTATCTCCGGAAGTTGCACCTAAAATCGTTATTGATTTATTTTTTCTTCTTAATGAAGTTTCAAAAAATTGTGCCAATAAAAGCATTGCAAAGTCTTTAAAAGCAAGAGTTGGGCCATGAAAGAGTTCCAGCAAATAATTACCTTTCTCAACTTCTTTTAATCCTATTGCTTCTTTATTTGGAAATTGACTATAAGCCTTATCCGTAATGCTCTGAAGCTCTTCATATTTCAAAAATTCACTAACAAAAGGATAGATAACATATGCAGCCTGTTCAGAATAAGAGGTTGTAGGAAGACTCTTAAAATCTAGTTTTGGCCATTCTTTTGGAATATAAAGCCCACCATCATTAGCAAGGCCAGATAAAAGTACATCTTCAAAACCTAACTCGGGAGCTTTTCCTCTTGTAGAAATATATCTCATTATATTTATTAATTTATTACTTTAAGTTATTCTTATAAAATTATTATCAGTTTTTGTTTTTTATGGGAAATATTCATTAAAATAATGCAATTAGAAAAATTTATAAAATCTATTAAATATGGCAATTGTGATCAATTAACCCCTCTTGTGAGGAGAGTAATTGCTAATAACCCTGGAGGATTTACTTTTACTGGCACTGGAACATATATAATTGGTAAAAAAAATATCGCTGTAATAGATCCAGGTCCTATAGATAACGATCATTATAATGCATTAATAAAAGCTACCGAAGGACAAAAAATCACCCATATATTACTAACTCATAATCACAATGACCATTCCCCTCTTGCAAAAAGATTAAAATCTGAAACTGGAGCAAAAATATACTTTAAAAATCTAAGTAATAGTGATCTTGCACAAGATGATTTTGAAGAAGGTTACGATAGAAATATTGAAGGAGATGTAGAATTAAATGATAATGATCTAATAAAAACTGATGAATGGTCAATTGAAGCAATTCATACGCCAGGACATACATCAAACCATATTTGCTATGCTTTGCTTGATGAAAATATCTTATTTTCTGGCGATCATGTGATGGGTTGGTCAACCACGGTTATTGTGCCTCCCGATGGTAATATGGATGATTATTTATTGTCTTTGAAAAAATTATTATCAAGAAATGAAGATAGATTCTTCCCTACACATGGTCCAATTATTGATAACCCAAAAAAATTAGTTAATGATTATATATCGCACAGATTAGATAGAGAAAGGCAGATTATAGATGCCATTAAAAAAGGTAATAATAAAATTTCAGATATAGTAAAGCTGATCTATAAGGATGTTGATCAGTCTCTTCACCCTGCAGCAGCAATGTCGACTCTAGCTCACTTAAAAAGAATGGAGAGCAATCAAGAAGTTACTGTTCAAGGAAAGGGGTTAGAAGGTCTATATAGTATTGCGTAGATAAAAACTAAGTTAAATCTAACCACTTAATTTCTTCTTTAGTTAACTGCACTTTTAGTGCATTAGCAGAACTTTGAGTTTCTGAAAAATTTCTTGGACCAATTAAAGGAAATACTGGGAAATCTTGATGTAAAACATAAGCAAGAGCAATTTCAATTGGCAGAAAGCCTTTATTTTTTGCCATTTCAAAACACCTTTCTCGTTTCATTAAGTTTTCTTTTGAATGCCAAACTCTTTTCTGCTCTTCAAAATTTGGGTCTGCAGGATGATAAGATTCTTTTGCAGTACTTTTTAGAAAAAACCCTCTTGCTTGACTAGACCAAGGAAACAAAGAAATACTTTTCTTTCTTAAAAATTCTTTAAAATCCTTTTTAGAAGAACTTTCACATCCTGGCCAAACTGGTTCTACCATATCAGCTAAACTAAAATTGTTACTTAATACCTCAAATGGATTCTTATTATTTTCTTCTGCATAATTGATAGCCTCTTTAAATCTTACCAATGACCAATTTGAAGCCCCTAATACTTTTATTAATCCTTCATTTTTTAATTCATCTAAAGCATCAATAAATTCTCCCACTGGTATATCTTTATTATCACGGTGCAAACAATAAATATCTAAACAATCTATTTTTAATCTCGATAAGCTTTTAAGAAGTTGATCACGGATAACTTCAGGATAACAATCCGGTGTATGCGCTCCTTTTCCTAAAACAATGACATCATTTTCAAGCCCCCTAGAGTTTATCCACCTACCAAGATATTCATCACTTTTTCCATTATTATAAATGAATGCAGTATCAAATACATTGCCTCCAATTGAATAAAAGTAATCAAACATTGAAAAGGCATGATTTATATCAATTTGATTATCACAACCAAAAACTAACTTTGAGGCTTTGTTTTCTAGGCTATTAATTCTCGACTTAGGTATTATATAATTTTTATCAAAAAATGGTTTATAAAATGAAGACTTAACATTTTCAGGTTTATCAAAATCGTACTTCACGCCTGCAGATTTTCTCCATATATCTAAACCAATTGCATTTCCATAAGAGTCAGAATGTGAAATTTTTGAAGATTCAATTTTATTTTCAATTAAACATTCATAAAAATGATTTATTTCATTTGTATAAATTTTACCTGAAGACTCTATCTCTATTTCAGTTACTTGTTTTTTAAGATCTTTTAGAATTAAGTGATTGCTATCTTTTTGATATTCTCCACAATGCCAAGGGTCTTTTATTATCAATGTGTTTTTTCCATCAGTAACCTCAACAGAATTATTTAAATTTTCTTTTATTGATGAAGATAAATAAGCTTTTGACCCGTCAAAAAACATTAACTTTGCTTCAGCAGAGAGATCAACTCCATCTTCACTTAGATTAGCTTGCACTTCATAGCTTTCAGGATCTATAAAGCTTTTACCGTTTGCTGATCCAACTATCATCCTAGCCATAGATAAAGGATAACAGCCAATATCCAATATAGATCCTCCCCCAAGCTCAGGATTAAGAAGTCGATGATTCTTTTCTACTTCAGCTCTAAATCCAAAACTTGCCTTTATTTCAATCTTCTTATTTTTGAAATTTTCTTCGATTAATTGTCTAATTTTATCTGTTTGAGGATGCATTCGATACATAAAGGCTTCCATGAGTAATAGTTTTCTATTCTTAGCAAGTTCAAATAATGCTAATGCCTCAGATGAATTCATTGAAATAGGTTTTTCACAAAGAACGGGTTTATCTTTCATTAATGCTTGATAGGAAAGCTCAAAATGTGAAGGATGAGGAGTTGCTATATAAATAGCATTGATTTCTTTATTATCTAAAAGCTGTTCGTAGCTTCCATAACCAATACAAGAAAACTTTGAAGAAAATAACTCAGCTGACTCTTTAGACCTACTTCCAACCGCCAGCAAGTTTGATACACTCGTATCTTTAATTGCTTTAGCAAAAGTTTTAGCAATATTACCTGTGCCTAAAATACCCCAATTAATCACTCAAATCTCTTTTACGAAACAATTTTATAAATAAATCCAATTAATGATCCAAGAACATAAATATATATTGGCGGCATACTAAAATACAAACCAGGCCCCCTTTTTTCAGCATCTTTATAGTAGTCAAAAGCATATTTTAATCTTCCTATTGGCCATACAAGTCCAATGATAAATGCCCAAATTGGGTCAACTGCAAATGAAAATAACCACAACCCTGGTAAAAATAGTACCAAATGCTCGATCGTATTATGATGAACCCTGACTTTTCTTACATACTCTTCAGGGCCATCATGTGATGGTGCTTTAATATTATATTTAGCCCTAGCTAATCCAGCTTGTAAGAGCGTAAAGTAATAAACCAACAAAGCAAAACTGCTTAAAACACCAGGATAAATAAAGTTTTCCATATCTTACCTCTTATAAATTAACTTTTGTTTTAAATTCAGATTTAAGAAAATTAGAAATATAATTATTTTTGTAAAAATCACTTTCTAAAGGCATGATTTTATTAAAAACAAGTTTTTTTGCAACACGAACCATTATTACTGAAAATTTAAGCAAAGAAAAGATTCTATAATATTCGTAATTCTCCTGAGAAAATCCAGTTTTACTGGACCATATATCCAAAGCCTCCTTATAGTCCATTGAGCCCTCAAGTCTTTCTATTGTTAAACCTAAACTACTAGCATCATCAACGGCCAAACACCACGCAACATCTGATATAGGGTCACCGTATGAAGCCATTTCCCAATCTAAAAGTGCTGTTGCTTTAAAATTTTCATATAAAATATTACCAGGACGAGAGTCGCCCCAACAAAGACTCAAAGGATTATTTTTCTTTGGTTTATTTTCTCTTAACCAATTTAAAACATCATCACAAAGAGGGTTATCTTCTCCATCCATTCCCCAGTTTAAAAAATCTTGATAATATTCAATATCTATATCTATAGGATCATTTTTTTCATACTTACTTTCTAATTCAGTTAAACCAAGATCATTAATATCCAAAATATGAATTTGATTTAAATAATGTATCCACTCAGTCCATATTTTTCTTCTATCCTCTTTAACAGCTTTTCCAACCATTCCTTCTGGATCCATATGATATGGAGGATTATCGCTAGGAGCTTCGCCATTAATATAATCCATGAGATAAAACTCTGATCCTAAAATATCTTCATTTGATTCATATAAAATAACATTTGGAGCAGGAAAACCCCTATCATGCAAACATCGCATAATATCTACTTGTAATTTTAGATTATATTCTGGAAAGACTTGATAATTAGTAGGTTTCAATCGTAAAACAAAATTTTTGATTTCGTCATTTTCTTCCAAACTAAAAATAAAAGTTTCGTTTGAGAAACCAGAGGCTATAGAGCTTTCATTTGCTGATATCAAATGCCCTTTATCCTTAAAGCTATCCTGTTGCGTTAACCATTCTTTAAAGAGTTCAAATTTTTCTTCAAAATTTTTTTCTGTGCTAACTGGCATTTTTAACGATCAAATAAATCTTTAAAGCCACTAGGCGAATGAGGTCCAAGAATTAATTCTTCGAGAATACAGGATCCATTATAAGTTTTCTCTTTTCGTAATAAGACTATATCGCTTATAGATTGAATGTGAAGAAATGGAGGGTCGTGTGGATCTTCATCCAAGTTATAAGTGTCGTATGTTCGTTCGTTTTCTCCTTTAAAATGTCCATGACCCCATTCTTGATGCATATAACCC
>LUMG01000121.1_pt1 | contig 29266 bp, 44 predicted proteins | sample 729691 | NCBI WGS metagenome assembly LUMG01 (sample SAMN03860269, study PRJNA289734) | marine metagenome | biome: seawater column; feature: ocean; material: water; isolation source: Red Sea water column Station 34 - depth 50m | place: Saudi Arabia: Red Sea | collected 2011-10-15 | depth 50 m
TTTGTCTAAATATATCAGTTTGTCTAAAGATAATGACTGCACTGATTGACCCAAAAAAGTATAGTGAGACCGTTGACCTATTGAGGTCATTTTTTTTGTCTAAAAATTTTCTTGAAGTCCACACACAGAATCGTTTAAGTATTCTTGCTGCATGTGAAGATCCAGAAACAGTAGCAACATATGAATACAATGGTCAAGTTTGGCCACTACCACAAACAGGTCAAATGTGGTTAGAATATGAATTACTATCCAACCCTTCTGCGGAAGGGTTTTTCTGTGTCTCCACTTCATATAGAGCAGAACCAAACCCTGTAGAAGGAAGACATGAAACGATCTTCCCTATGTTTGAATTTGAAATGAAGGGAGGAGTAGAGGAACTTGAAGATCTGGAAAAGGAATTATGTGAATGGATAGGATTACCATTAGATCAAGTTAATGTTAAAACTTATTCAGATTGGGAAAAGGAATTTAGAACAGATGAACTTGACCATGCACATGAACTTGCAATTGGTCGAGGTATGATTACTAAGTTCCCAGAAAGAACATCACCCTTCTGGAATATGGCAAGAAATGCTGATGATACCAGTAAGAAGATTGATGTTATCTTAGGTGGTATGGAAACTATTGGTAGTGCAGAACGTTCTACTGATAAGGAACAGATGCGTGAAACATTCCATACTATTTCTGATGGACAATATGCTGAACTACTCTACAAATTATTTGGAAAGGAAAGAGTAGAAAAGGAACTTGATGAATTCCTTTCCTTTGATTTCTTTCCCAGAAGTGGTGGAGGAATCGGGATGCAACGTCTAATGAGTGCTCTTTCATAGAGCCTCCATTGTGAGGTGACGAAATTGGTAAACGTGTCAGTCTGTTTAACTGATGTCTCTGGCGGGACTTGAAGGTTCGACTCCTTCCCTCACAGTTTTAAAAAAATATTTATAAATAAATTTATGTTAAGTTCTGTTAATGCAATGTTCTGTAAAGCAAGAAAGACCATTAAAGAATATCGTGAATGGCAATTGAGAATGTATACTCGAATAGAAGATACATTTGAACAACGTTTAGCAGGTGTAAAGGCAGCTAAATCAAAATTAGTAGAACAGATAGAAAGAGATGCAACTGAAAATTTACATAACGACCTTAGAGATCAAGACTAAATAGATCAGTAACCTATTTAAAATTATGGCAGCAAAAGGACAAGCTTCAAAATCTGCAACTGGTGCCTCAATGTCAAAATATGATGTTGAAGTTGAATCAAGACTTCAAAAATTAGAAGCAGCAGTAGCAAAACTTCAAGCAGATTCACATCCAGATAGGGGTGGAGATTCTGATACTAAAGGTGTTCAAGAACAACTTGATGCACTTACTGCCTTTATGGAGAGTGCAAGACGGCGTTTGTAAACATTGGTATGGAACCAGACCACGAACACTTAAAATCAGATAGAAAGTACGCAAAGAAAATCATCAAAATAGCAAAAAAACATCCTGACTATTATTCTAAGGAAGAAGTTCGTTTTGCTAAGATGATGAAAAAGTTACTTAAGAAAAATAAAAAATGACTGAGACACCATTCGGAAGACAAGTGGCTAACAGGAACTACTTATCTCCTGTTGGTTTTAAATTAATACTATCCAAAGCACCCAAGGTTGACTTTCTCTGTCAATCAGCTAATATTCCACAGATAAGTATGGGAACAGCAGTTCAACCAACTTATTTGAAGGATATTCCTGTACCTGGTGATAAGGTATTGTATGATGATTTCTCAGTTAGATTTTTAATTGATGAGAACATGGAGAATTATCTTCAAATTTATAATTGGATAACTGGTTTAGGATATCCAGAATCGGTAGAACAATATCAAAATTTGGAAAAAGATGATCCAACTGGCAGATCAAAAATTAAAAATAATACTGATGAAAGATGGTTTGAATTTTCAGATATGTCTCTTCAAATATTAAGTAGTAATTATCAACCTAATAGAATTATTAATTTTTCAGATGCATTTCCAGTTTCTCTTTCTACATTAGAATTTGATGCATCAGAAAGGGATTATAATTATTTTACTGCAGAAGTAACTTTTAAATATACCATTTACACAATTACAGATAAGAATGGCATTAGATTAGACAACAGACCTAATAGGAGCAGAGTTCGGTAAAACTTTATGAAAATTGATCTTGATATGATTCAGTCTATGTGGGAAACAGACTCGAAAATTGATATTGACAATATGCACGAAGAATCTATTAAGGTTCCTCAACTTCATGCAAAATATCACGAAATACTAAACAACTTAATACTTTTAAAAACTAAAGCACAAAACTTACAAAAAAATATAAGACACGAACGGTACGAATATTTTTCTGGTAAGGCAGACCCAGATGTCTACATAGATAATCCTTTTCCCAAAAAGATTAGAGATAAAGATACTATGCAAAAGTATCTTGATGCTGATGAGAAATTATCAGAAGTATCATTGAAGATAGAATATTATGAAGTAATGATTAATTATCTTGAAAGTATTTTAAAACAAATCTCTAATAGAACATACCAAATTAAAAATTCTATTGAATGGCATAAATTTCAGGCAGGTTATTCATGACACATTTGGTAATCAAAAAGAAGAATGAAGTATACATTACGGTAGAATCTGAACAACATGTTTATCATGAACTTTCAGACCATTTTACGTTTGAAGTTCCTGGTGCTAAGTTCATGCCTCAATATCGTAACAAATATTGGGATGGAAAAATTCGTCTTTTTGATATCAGAAAAAATGAATTATATACAGGTCTAACAGATAGAGTTATATCATTTTGCAATCGTCAAGGATATACTTATGATTTTGAAGGTAATAAGTTTTATGGTTTACCTTTTGAAATTAATGAATTGATATCTCCAGAAGGTGTTGCTGATTATATGAAGAGTATATCTAATCATAAACCAAGGGGATATCAAATTAAAGGAGTCTTTGATGCATTAAAACATAATCGTAAATTATTAATATCACCTACTGCATCAGGTAAGTCATTAATGATTTACAGTTTAACAAGATATCATCTTGAACATAAAAGAAAAGTTTTAATTGTCGTTCCCACTACGTCTCTTGTAGAACAGATGTATAAGGATTTTATAGATTATGGTTGGAATGTCGAAGAATATTGTCATAGAATTTATGCTGGAAAGGAAAAAGAAACCGATCATCCTGTTATTATAACAACTTGGCAATCAGTTTACAAGTTAGAAAAAAAGTTTTTTAAGAGGTTTGATGTTGTTATTGGTGATGAAGCACATCTATTTAAATCAAAATCTTTAGTCAGCATTATGACTAAATTATTAGATTGTAAGTATAGATATGGGTTTACTGGTACTTTAGACGGCACACAGACGCATAAGTGGGTCTTAGAAGGATTATTTGGACCATCTCATAAAATTATTAAAACAGATGAATTAATGGACAAGGGTTATTTGTCCAAATTAAATATTAAAATATTAATCTTAAAACATAAAGCAAAAAAATTTGGTACGTATGAAGATGAAATACAGTATTTAATTAGTCATGAACAAAGAAATAATTTTATTAAAAATTTAACAATAGATCAAAAAGGTAATACTTTAATACTTTATACCAGAGTTGAATCTCATGGACAAATATTATATGATTTAATAAATAGTAGCAAGGAAGATAATAGAAGATGTTTTTTTGTTCACGGAGGAATTGCAACTTTTGAAAGGGAACAAGTTAGAGAGATTACAGAAAATGAAAACAATGCAATCATTATTGCCTCTTATGGAACCTTTTCAACTGGGATTAACATTAAAAACCTTCATAATGTTATCTTTGCATCACCAAATAAATCAAAAATTAGAAATTTACAAAGTATAGGTCGAGTTTTGAGAAAGGGGAACAATAAGAATAGAGCTATTCTTTTTGATATTGCAGATGATATAACTTATGGTTCTCTAAAAAATTATACACTTAATCACTTAATGGAGAGAGTTAAAATTTACAATGAAGAAAATTTTGATTATGAGATACACACTATAGAGTTAAAAAAATGACTGATAAATTTTTCGGAGTTATTAAATTAGTATCGGGAGAAGAGATAGTTGCAAAGTTGTCACCAGTAGAAGATAGTGATAAACTGTTATTAGAATGTCCTGCTATGATGACCAGTACTTTTGGTCGCCGACCAGGAGTTAATATAATTAAAATCGAACCTTGGATTAAAACAGGAAGAGAACATACATATATAGTGGAAATGGAAAAAGTAATCACTACATGTGAGATTTTAGAAAATGATGTAATCCAATCTTATGAAAAATTTGTAGATGCTTATTATAATGGAGTTGAACCAAAACCCCATTTAAAAAATATTTCAAAAGAAATGGGTTACGTTTCAAGTGTTAAAGATGCAAGAAACGTTCTTGAAAAGATATTTAAAGAAAGTCCCAAACAGTAGCTATTATTTTTCCTTCACTCCTAACAGAGTTAGTTTAATCATATTTTTGGTACTTGTCAAGCTTTGCACATTCGTGTATAATATTGATATGATGTAAACCGAATACATGCCTCCTATAATGCCGAGAACACGTAAACGATCTGAACATTACGTTAATAACAAAGAGTTCCTTGCTGCTATAATTGAGTACAAGGATAAAGTTGCAATAGCAGAAATTAGAGGCGAAGCTAAACCACGTATCACAAATTACCTTGGTGAGTGTTTCTTAAAGATTGCTACGCATCTTTCTTTTAAACCAAATTTTGTAAACTATATGTTTAAAGATGATATGGTTTGTGATGGTATTGAAAACTGTGTTCAGTATATTAATAATTTTAATCCAGAAAAGTCTAAAAATCCATTTGCATATTTTACTCAGATTATTCATTATGCATTTTTGAGAAGAATTCAGAAAGAAAAGAAACAGTTGGAAATAAAAACTAAAATTATTGAAAGGTCTGGTTATGATGAAGTCTTTACAGACGATGGTTTAATGGCTGGATCAAGTTCTGATTATAATCAGATTAAAGATGCTGTTCAAACGAGGATGATGTACCAGTGATTTTTGATGATGATGTGAAGATTTCTATCAATCTTAATGAGTTGGTAGAAACAAGAGCAAAACTCTTGACTCAGTATGAAGATTACTCAAATGCAGTAGCAACTGGTGAGTATCTTGATGAGAATGATGTTGATCGTATTGCAGTTAAGTTAAGAGAAACACTTACTTGGGATACATTATACAGCATGGTAGATAGTGCTATATTTGATTATATGGGTTTAAAAGATCCTAATAAACCTAACTATGGTGAGATTCAACCTGAACCTGGTCGTGAAGCATATTTGAATGAGATTGAAAAGAATAAGAAACAATTTGAGATGGTTGACTTAGAAGGTGGTTCTTGGACAATTCAAGTACCAAGGAGGAAGAAATGAAACTAACTCAAGAACTTATAGATAAAATTCAAGAAGCAATGAATCACACAAAGAAAGATGGGACAGAAAATTGGAAAGATGGAGATGAGATTGATGTTTGTCTTGCTGGTACATTCGCTGCTGATCGTTTTATTACTTTGATTAATCGTTCTAAAGAGAAATGAAGATAGCGATAATAACTGATCAACATTTCGGAGCAAGAAAAAATTCCAAACTCTTTCATGATTATTTTCTGAAGTTTTATAATGATGTATTCTTTCCTACCTTAGAGAAGGAAGGTATTACTACCATTGTTGATATGGGTGATACTTTTGATAGTAGGAAAGGTATTGATTTTTCTGCATTAACATGGTCAAAGGACAATTATTTTGATAGATTGCGTGATATGGGCATTACTGTCCATACAATCGTGGGTAATCATACAGCATATTATAAAAATACAAATGATATAAATGCAATTGATTTGTTATTGAGAGAGTATGATAATATTAGAGTATATTCTGAAGCGACTGAAATAAAATTAGATAATTTAAAAACTCTTTTAGTACCTTGGATTAATTCTGAGAATCAAGAAAAGACACTTAAACTTATTAAAAAGTCAAAGAGTTCAGTATGTATGGGACATCTTGAGTTTAAAGGATTTAAGATACATGCTGGTGGTTATGTTATGGAACATGGAACTGATTATAAACTCTTTAAAAATTTTGATAAAGTATTTTCTGGACATTATCATACAAGATCTACACAAGATAATATTTCTTACTTAGGTAATCCTTATGAGATTTATTGGAATGACTGTAATGATCCAAGAGGATTTAATTTATTTGATACTGATACTTTAGAACTTACTACTATAGATAATCCATATAGAATGTTCTATACACTTTATTATGAAGATACACCACATCAATTAATGGATGTAACTCCATATAATCAAAAAATAGTTAAAGTAATTGTTCGTAAGAAGTCTGATCCTAAACAGTTTGAGAAGTATATAGATAAACTTTATTCTTCTGATTGTTTTGAATTAAAGGTTGTTGAGAATTTTGATTTTGTAGAAAATGATGAGTTTGAGTCTGAAGAGTCTGAAGACACTATCTCTTTGTTAAATAGGTATATAGAAGAATCAGACGTAGATTTAGATAAATCTGTTGTTACAGGAATTCTTCAAGATGTTTATAGAGAGGCTTGTGAGGTCGATTAATGTTCATTCTTACCATTAAAGGATTTGAAGAAGATGGTGCTTTTGCACTTGACAACGATCATGGTGGAAGAACATTAATCATGTTTGAAGAAGAGGATGATGCAGATAGATATGCACAATTATTAGCTGTGGATGATTATCCAGAGATGGAAATTATTGAAATTGATGACTTTACTGCAATAAAGGCTTGCGAAATGCACGATTACGAGTATAATATTATTACAGCTGAAGATATAGTGGTTCCACCAAAGAATGATACTTTTCAAAAAGATAAGATGGCGTAACCTATTATCTACTGGAAACCAGTGGACAGAAATAGATTTAAATAAAGATTCTACTACGGTTATTATTGGAACAAATGGAACAGGTAAGTCAACCATTTTAGATGCGTTGACCTTTGTTTTGTTTAATAAGCCATTTCGTAGAATTAATAAAATGCAACTCATTAATACAACTAATGAGAGAGATTGTTTAGTTGAAATAGAGTTTACTGTTGGTTCTACTGATTGGTTTGTTCGTAGGGGAATAAAACCTAATACTTTTGAGATATATCGTAATGGGAAGATGTTGAATCAAGATTCCCATGATAGTAATCAACAAAAATGGTTAGAACAAAATGTTCTTAAAATGAACTATAAGTCTTTTACTCAGATTGTAGTTCTTGGTAGTAGTACGTTTGTTCCTTTTATGCAATTGACTGCTACAAATCGTAGAGAGGTTATTGAAGATCTTTTAGATATTAAAATCTTCTCAGCGATGAATTTTATTATTAGAGATAAGATTAGAACGATAAAAGAAGAAGTTCGTACTTTAGAGTTAAAGAAGACTTCTTTAAAAGATAAATCTTCAATGCAGAAGAATTTTATTGAAGAAATTGAAAATCGTGGAAAAAAATCTATTGAGAATAAGAAAGGTAAGATAAAATCTTTAACTGTTGAATCTGATACTCATTTAGAGAATAATCAACTTATAGAAAGTAATATAGAAGACCTTATAAAGGAACAAGAAAAGGTTACTGGTGCTGGATCTAAGTTAAAGAAACTAAACAATTTGAAAGGTAAAATATCTAATAAGGTAACAACTACTACTAAAGAACATAAGTTTTTCACAGAAAATACGGTATGTCCTACTTGTACACAAGCTATAGATGAAGACTTTAGAATAAATAAATTGGCAGACGTTCAAGATAAAGTAAATGAGTTGCAATCTGGTTATAAAGAACTAGAGCAAGCAATTAAAGAGGAAGAAGATAGAGAACGTCAATTTACCAATTTATCTAAGGAGATTACTAAACTCACACATGGCATTTCTCAAAACAATACTAAGATCTCTGGATGTCAAAAACAAGTCAGAGAACTTGAATCAGAAATTCAAACTATTACCACTCAACTTGAAAACAGAAATTCTGAACATGAGAAATTAAATACCTTTAATAAAAATTTAAAAGAAACCTACGATCTATTAGGAGATAAAAAACAGAATATTTTATATCATGATTTTGCTTATTCCCTTCTCAAGGATGGTGGAGTAAAGTCCAAAATCATCAAAAAGTATCTTCCACTTATCAACCAACAGGTTAATAAGTATCTCAGGATGATGGACTTCTATATTAATTTTAAACTTGATGAGGAGTTTTCAGAAACTATACAATCTCCTATACATGAGGATTTTTCTTATGCTTCCTTTAGTGAAGGTGAGAAAATGAGGATTGACTTAGCATTACTTTTCACATGGAGAGAAGTTGCAAGGTTTAAAAATTCAGTCAATACTAATCTTCTTATTATGGATGAAGTGTTTGATAGTTCTTTAGATGGAACTGGTACAGAAGAATTCTTAAAGATAATTAAGTATATAATCAAGGATGCTAATATATTTGTCATATCTCACAAACAATCTCTTCACGATAGATTTGAGAGTATGATACAATTTGAGAAGATCAAAGGATTTAGCAGAGTATCTAAAGGAAAGGAACTAAATGAAAATTCCTAACTGGCAACACAATTCGGGTAAGCCACCGAAACGAAAACTTAAACCACAGGCACTACGTTCTGCAAGAGAAAGACGTAGACAGTTGATAAAGTGTCTACTAAAGACCTCCGATCCTCGTCGGGGGTCTTATAATGTGTATATACAGAACAGAACACATGGCAGTAACTCAAGAAATCAAATCTCAATTAGCTAAATTACTTGCTACAGAAGATTTGGTTGTAGAACATAAACCAGTTGAGACTGCACAATTTAATGTTGATACTCGTGTTTTAATATTACCTATTTGGGAAACTACGAATGATGTATATGATATGTTGGTAGGTCATGAAGTTGGTCATGCACTTTATACACCAAATATTGATTGGTCAATTGATCATGATATTAATCCAAGTTTTGTTAATATTGTTGAGGATGCAAGAATTGAGAAATTAATTAAACGTAGATATGCAGGTATTTCTAAGTCATTTTATAAAGGTTATAAACAACTTCATGAAGATGATTTCTTTAAAATTGAAGGAAAAGATATCAATGAAATGAGTCTTGCAGATAAAATAAATTTATATTTTAAACTTGGTAATTTTGTTGACATTGAATTTACTGTTGAGGAGATGGTTCATGTAACAAATATAGAACATTGTGAAACATTTGAAGAAGTATTGAATGCTGCTGAAAAACTTTATACTTATTGTAAAGAAGAACTTGAAATTGAAAAGTTAGAAAGAATTGCTTCTGTTGATCAAGGTCAAGATGAAAATGAGGATGAAGATGATGGTCGTCCTGATTTGGGTAAGGATACTACTGAGTATGAAGAAGGTGATGATGAAGAAGAAGGTGAAACAGAAAAAGATTCAAATCAAAATGATGATTATGAGAATGAAGGATTGGATTATGATGATCAAACTATTGGTAAAAATAAAGAACCAGAAGTTGAAACCGTTGATTCTTTAAGTCAATCACTTAAAAACTTAGCAAATCTTGAAGGTAGAGAAAGTTTATATGTTGAAATTCCAAAGGTAGATCTTGATAAAATTATTATTTCTCATGATACAATATACAAATCTTGTCAAGAACATTTTGCAGAGATGTTGACAAGAGATGAATCAATAGATAATGATATTGATGATTTATCTTTACGTTTTCGTTTAATGCATGGTACAACTGTTTCGGAGGTTGATAATGAGTATAACAAATTTAAAAGATCTGCACAAAAAGAAGTCAATTATTTGGTCAAAGAGTTTGAGTGTCGTAAGGCAGCTTCGAGTTATGCTCGTGCTTCTGTTAGTCGTACTGGGGTTCTCGATACAGCGAAGCTCCATACTTACAGATATAACGAGGATCTCTTTAAGAAAGTAACTACACTTGCTGATGGTAAGAATCATGGATTAGTATTCATTCTTGATTGGTCTGGATCACAGATTCCATTTGATGTATATGCTTTTACAAATGATTATCCATCAGTAGATAGAGAAGAATATCCATATGAAATAAAAGAGAATCTTCTTGAAGTTGCTGGTATGTTTTCTTTATTAAATCTAATAACCAGTAAAGTTTCAGGTAGAGTTTTAGAGGATCAAATGAAAAATATTTTTCGTATTGCTTCTTCTTTTTATAGAAATAGAGGTACTACTTATAATGTTCCTATAGGTCTTAATTTATCAGGAACTCCATTAAATGAGACAATGGTTGCTCTTCATCAAATTCTTCCTAAATTTAAGAAAGAAAATGATGTAGAAAAGGTACAATGTGTAATTTTAACTGATGGAGAAGCATATCCATTAAGGAGACATTCTTGGATTGATAATGATTATGTTTATGAACCTCGTTTTGGTACATTGGGTTTAACAAATGATTCTTATTTACGTGATAGAAAACTTGGAACAACTTATAAAGTACCATATTCTTACTTTGAGTTTACTGATGTAATGTTGAGACATTTGAGAGATAAATTTACTGAAGTAAATTTTATTGGAATTCGTGTTATGTCACCTCGTGATGCTAGTAGTTTTATTCGTAGATATGCACAATTTGAAGAGTATGAAAAGGTATATACACAATGGAAGAAGAATAAGTCTTTCTCAATTGGAACTTCTGGATATCATAAGTATTTTGGACTCTCTTCAAATGCTTTATCAAATGATGATGAGTTTGAAGTACAAGATGATGCAACAAAGGTTCAAATTAAACGTGCTTTTGTTAAGAGTCTTAAAGGTAAAAAAATGAATAAAAAGGTTTTGGGTGAATTTATAGAACTTGTTGCCTAACTAAATACTTAAAAATTGTAATCAAAAATGGATCATAGAGTTTCAAAAGATATGATTTCGAGTGGAATTCAATATTCTGGTAAGAAATCACAAGAAGAACTTGGTAGTGTACAGTATGGTTCTGTCACAAGACCTGATTCTTTAATGGATTCATATAAGTCCATCTATTCAGAAGATGCAAAATGGGGTTATGATTCTAAAGGTAGATCTAAGAATCCTAAAGATATAAAGAAGAGAGAAACTAAAGAAGAAGTTGAAGGTGGTGTAAGTGTAGTGGATTATAATTCAGACTATATACCAACTGAGATTGAAACTGAAGAATTTGATTTTATTGATAAACTCATTGAATCAGGTAAATTCTCTGAGGAGGAGATTGAGAAGATGAGAGAAGAATCTTATACAGTACATAGTGCTGACAAGAAAGCAAATACTCCTGCATGGCAAGGGTATAAAGCTGGCAAGAAGAATGTAAAGACTGGTAAACCTTTATATAAGAAAGGTGATGATGTAAAGGATGATGATTAAGGACAATTTATAAAGTGTCTACTAAGGGGTCACAACGACCCCTTTTTTTATTATAATTAAGTCATAGAGAAAAAACATTATGACTTTTGACCTTAAGATGACTGAACAACAAGCAGTTGATGGTTTGAAAAAACTATATGGTACAGAATTTACTACTGCTGATGTTCGTGCATTTTGTGCCATGAATGACATTGGTTATGGTACAGTGACTAAGAAGATTAAAAAATATAAAGTATCTAAAGGTAAATGGAATCTTGAAGTAACTACTGAAGCAGTTGAGAACATCGAAAAGTCTTTTAATGCCCCTGCTGTTCAACCTCAAGTTCAACAGAATTTAGTTCCAGATAAAGATGATACTTTTGTTAAGTTTGGATCATTTACAGATGTCAAAAAAATTATACAAAGTAAGCTTTTTTATCCTGCTTTTATTACTGGTCTTTCTGGGAATGGTAAAACATTCTCTGTAGAGCAAGCATGTGCTCAACTAAATAGGGAATTGATTCGTGTTAATATTACAATTGAAACAGATGAAGATGATCTTATTGGCGGTTTCCGTCTTGTTGATGGTGCCACAGTCTGGCATGACGGACCCGTTATTCAAGCTCTCAACAGAGGAGCTATCTTGCTCCTTGACGAAATTGACCTCGCCTCGAACAAAATCTTATGCCTCCAATCCATCCTTGAAGGTAACGGAGTTTTTCTTAAAAAAATCGGAAAATTCGTCAGACCAGCAAACGGATTCAACGTCATCGCAACAGCGAACACTAAAGGTAAAGGTTCAGACGACGGACGATTTATTGGAACTAACGTGCTTAATGAAGCCTTCCTTGAAAGATTCCCAGTAACATTTGAACAGGATTATCCTTCACCAGCAGTTGAGTCAAGAATTTTAGGTGGTATTGCTTCCAAGTTAGGTGTTACTGACACTGATTTCTGTAAGAGATTAGTAGATTGGGCTGATATTATTCGCAAGACTTTCTATGATGGTGGTATTGAAGAAATCATCAGTACTCGTAGATTGGTTCATATCTTACGTGCATATAGTATTTTCAATGATAAAGCTAAGTCAATTAAAGTTTGTGTAAGTAGATTTGATGATGAAACAAAGCAATCTTTCTTAGAATTGTATGATAAGGTAGATGCTGACTTCCAATTTGACAAAGCGGAGGATGAGGCGTATAATGACTAATGCATGGGCTCTTGCAAGCGAGGTTCTTGATGGAACATTAGACAAGACTTATCCTATCAAAGAAATGAAATTACGACCTACATCTATGGAACTATCTGATAAAACTTTAACTCTGTTGAAAAATTTTTCTACTATCAATCAATCCATTCTTTTTAAGAGGGGTAGTTCATTAAGAACTATATCTGTAATGAAAAATATTCTTGCTGAGGTTTCTATTGAAGAGGAAATACCAAGAGATTTTGGTATCTATGATTTGAACCAATTTCTGAATGGATTAAGTCTTCATCAACATCCTGAGTTGGATTTTGCTAACGATAATTATCTTACTATTAAAGAAGGTAAGATGCGTTCAAAATATTTCTTTGCTGATCCAAATGTTATTGTAAGTCCTCCAGAAAAGGAAATTACTATTCCAACAGAAGATGTTGCTTTTCAGTTAAGTACTCAACAATTAGATAAGTTGTTAAAAGCAGCTGCGGTTTATCAATTACCTGATTTATCTGTGGTTGGTGAAAATGGTGTAGTTAAGTTGGTTGTTCGTGATAAGAAGAATGATACATCAAACGTATTTTCAGTAATTGTGGGAGAAACGGATAAACAATTTGCATTTAATTTCAAGGTTGAGAATATTAAAATTCTTCCTGGTTCTTATAATGTTGTTGTTTCATCTAAACTTTTATCACGATTTGTACATCAAGACTTTGATTTGAAATATTATATAGCTTTGGAACCAGATTCAACATTTGAATGAATATCTTTGTAACAAATCCTGACCCTCATGTATCGGCAAGAGTATTGCCAGATAAACATGTAGTTAAGATGCCATTAGAAACTTGTCAAATGCTTTCTATCATATTCTCTAAGTGGTACTATGATTGGGGTGAAGTTCTTAAGAAAGATGGTACACCATACAATACAACAAAAGGTGCATTTAGGAATCATCCTTGTACCGTATGGGCAGCAGATAGCATGTATAATACTGCATGGTTAATTCAACATGGATGTGCATTGTCTGGTGAATATACACATCGTTATGGTAAATTGCATGGATGTCATAAAGCACTGTTTGAAGCAAAGAAATTGTTTCATAGAATGACTGATGAAGTCATTACTTGTTATTGTATGGTTGAGTCTTTTACTCGTGCAATGCCAGATGAGTTTAAAAATGACACAAACATCGATACTTTTACTGCATATAAAAAATATCTTGCGTCCAAACCTTGGGTAACAAGTAATTATCTTAAAAAACCTGAACGTAAACCAGATTGGGTATGACTAAATTATGGAGAATATGGAAGTATGCACTGGGTAGTTTCTCTGACGAAAAGACTAAACGATACGACAATCACATTGTTCTGGTACGTACTTTTATTTTCCTTTCTTATCTCATTACTAACTGTTTTATTATTAGCGGAGTAATCCGTCATTGGAATGATTTATGAGTAAGAAAATTGACATAGTTGCATGGAGGTCATCTTGAGGGATTTAATTCTATTTGGTGATTGTAAAGAGAATCTATCAGCATTTTTGCCAAAGACTGCCAGAATGTGTGTCACTTCACCACCCTATTATGGACTTAGAGACTATGGTGGAGAGAATAAACAGATAGGTCAGGAAAATACACCTGAAGAGTATATTAATAACCTTGTAGAGGTATTCAGAGAGGTTAGAGATGTACTTACTGATGATGGTACATTGTGGGTGAACATAGGTGATAGTTATTATAACTATAGACCTGGAAAAGCATATGTTAAACAGACTGTAAGTAAAACTAATCAGGACTTACCAGAGTATTCACCTAAACGTAGTAATAAATTAGAGGGACTAAAAGAAAAAGATTTAATTGGAATACCTTGGATGTTAGCCTTTGCATTAAGGGCTGATGGGTGGTATTTGAGACAAGATATTATATGGAATAAACCTAATCCTATGCCTGAGAGTGTAAGAGATAGATGCACTAAGTCACATGAGTATATCTTTTTATTGAGTAAGAGTCAAAACTATTATTTTGATGTAGATGCAATCAAGGAACCAACAAGACGTAAGAGAAGTGTATGGACGGTCAATAATAAACCATATAGAGGGGCTCACTTTGCAGTATTCCCACCTGACCTAATTGAACCATGTATCAAGGCAGGTAGTGAGGAGGGTGATTGTGTATTAGATCCTTTTATGGGTAGTGGCACGACTGCTATGGTTGCTAAGTCATTAGGAAGGGATTATATTGGTTGTGAATTGCATGAAGAATATGGTAAACTAATACAAGATAGAGTTAAACCAAACCTTTTAGATTTTATAAAATAATGTCACGAAAACCTATAAGTGGAAAATATGGACCTAATGGTTTTGAATTAATATATGAAGATGATTCAAAGATATTAGTAAAGGGAAAAGTAAAAACTGTTTTTACTACAGATAAACCAGAAGAAGTCCTAATACGTTATGAAGATAAAGTAACTGCAGGAAATGGTAAGAAGGAAGATTACCCAGAAGGTAAAGGAACTTTATGTTGTCAAATTTCTAAACTTATATTTAAAGAATTAGAACAATCTGGAATCAAAACTCATTATATTAACAATCCTTCAAAAAATGAAATGTTATGTAAGAAAGTTGATATTATACCATTAGAAGTTATTGTTAGAAATATTGCAGCAGGTTCAATTGTTAGACAAACTACAATACCAGAAGGTAAATTATTTTATATACCATTAGTAGAATTTCATTTAAAAGATGATAGTAAGGATGATCCTTTATTAACATATGATCGTATGAAACTGATGGGATACGATCAAACAGAATTTATAAAACCTGCTTTAGATATTAATAAAATATTGATAAAATTATTTTTTAATATTGGACTTGATTTAGTTGATTTTAAAATTGAATTTGGAACAGATAAAGATGGTAATTTACTTCTGGCAGATGAGATAAGTCCAGACAGTTGTAGGTTATGGAAAACAGGAACAAAGATAAGTTTTGATAAAGACTTGTTTAGGAAAGAAAAAGGTGATATAGTAGAAGCATACAAAGAAATTCTAAAAAAACTTGAAGAATGAGTGATTTTATTTGGGTTGAAAAATATAGACCCAAGACAATTGAAGATTGTATTCTTCCAGAGAGTACTAAGAATACTTTTAAGGAGTTCTTAAATAAAGGTGAAATACCAAATTTGCTTTTATCTGGGCCTGCAGGTTGTGGAAAGACTACAGTAGCAAAAGCACTTTGTGAAGAATTAGGATCAGATTATTATGTTATTAACGGATCGGATGAAGGTAGGTTTCTTGACACGGTTAGAAACCAAGCAAAGAATTTCGCATCAACCGTATCACTTTCAGGGACTGGAAAACCAAAAGTTATTATCATTGACGAAGCAGACAATACGACCCATGATGTCCAGTTACTTCTCAGGGCGAACATGGAATCGTTTTACAAGAACTGTAGATTCATATTTACCTGTAACTATAAAAATAAAATCATTGACCCCCTCCATTCGAGATGCTCCGTTATTGAGTTCGGAATTAATAAAAAAGACAAACCAAGAATTGCTGCTTCTTTCTTCAAAAGACTTAACGACATATTGGACAACGAGGGGATTGAATCTGATAAGAAAGTCCTTGCTGAATTAATTAATAAACATTTCCCTGATTGGAGAAGAGTCCTAAATGAGTTGCAGAGGTATAGTGTAAGTGGTAGAATAGATACAGGTATATTAGCCACCTTCTCTGATGTTGCTTTAAATGATCTCATTAAAAATCTCAAAGCGAAAAACTTTCAAGAAGTACGTAAATGGTGTGTCAATAGTTTGGACAATGATCCTTCTGTACTTCTTAGGCGTATCTATGATGCTTGTTATGAATCCCTTGAAGGGCCTAGCATTGCTGCTGCTGTTCTTATTATTGCTAAGTATCAGTACCAGATTGCCTTTGTTGCGGATCAGGAGATCAATCTCCTCGCTGCTCTTACGGAAATAATGGTGGAGTGTGAATTCAAATGAGAACACAGATCAAAGAAAACAATTACTACATTTTCTGGATAATTGCAATGGTTGCTTTTATTGCACCACAAGTTGTTGGAGCAATTGCATATCATAGAATTGCTGATTATCTAAGTAATCCTGTACAAGTTGAGGTAATAAACAAATGAAAAAAGAATTAATTAGGATTTTAAAGGAGTATGCTTATCGTAGGGGTAAATTCAAATTATCTTCTGGTGAAGAGAGTGAACATTATGTAAACTGCAAACCAGTTATTCTTACAGGTAGAGGTTTACAATTAGTATCTGAGATGATGTTGGAACATATTGATACTCCTTGTGTAGCGGGACTTACTCTTGGTGCTGATCCTTTAGTGTCAGGAGTTACTTTAGTTGGGAAAGGTGCAGGTTTAATAATTCGTAAGGAACCTAAAGGTCATGGTACTCAGTCTCAGGTAGAAGGTCCATTGCCACCAATGGGAACTTTCATAACTGTCTTAGAAGATGTAACTACAACAGGTGGTTCTGCTCTTAAAGCTGTTGAGGTTTTAAGAGATTTGGATTATAATGTTAATCGTGTAGTTACTATTGTAGATCGACAAGAAGGTGCTGATGAGATTATGAAGTCTAATGGTTTAGAACTTTGCAGTCTTGTTAAATTAGAAGAATTATTATGACTAACAAAAAACAAAAACAAAGACATCAAGTAAAGTCCAGATGGTATTATATTTTCTGGGGTGCTGCAACTCTATCAGTATTTGCTGGACAGATGCATGTTGGTAATGGATTTACTAAGATGTCAGAGAGTCTTGATAGAGTATTAAAATCTCCTATTATAATAGATATTGGTCCTTCAATGTATAATGATCCAATGATTATACGATGATTCTGAGTGAAAGTGATGCTGCATATGCAGCCGATAAGTTCATTGATTACTTCTCAAATATGGGACGTATTGATGAATATCTTCGTAATGTTAAATTAGATAGAATATCTAAGATGCCAACATATCTTCCTGGCTGTGGGCCTGAGGAGGATATGTTTTCTGCGTTTGATATGCATCCACAAGATATGAACTTTAAAGTTTATACGGCTGGAAAAGACGATCATTTTACTAATGAATATTTTAATGAGAGACTTCAAATAACAACTTCTCATTCTGTTGAAAGTTCTATTCCTGGAAAGTCTTTAAAGTGGATAGTTATGGAGACTAACACTAATAAGATTGTAGGGTTTATAAGGTTCGGTTCTCCCACCATTAATTCTAAACCAAGAAATGATTGGTTGGGTAAACCACCCGAACTTAAAAGGTTTAATAGACATTCTATTATGGGATTCATTATTGTTCCTACTCAACCTTTTGGTTTTAATTATTTGGGTGGAAAGTTACTTGCTTTACTTTGTTGTTCACATGAAGCTAGAACACAGTTAAATAATAAGTATGATGCTGATATTTGTTTATTTGAAACTACATCATTATATGGTACAACAAAATCATCATCTCAGTATGATGGACTTAAACCATACCTTAGATATAAAGGTTTAACTCAAAGTGATTTTACTCCTTTATTGCACGATCACATTTTTAAGGATTTAAATAAATGGTTTATCAAACGCAACAACGACAAGATGTTAGTGAAGGAAAACGCATCCAGTCGGAAGTTGAAAACACAACAAAAAATGATATCTATTATCAAAAAGAACTTAAGTTCTCAAAAGGCTGTGGAATTCCAGACTGCGATTGTAAATGCAAAGAACCTCACTGAAAAGAAAAGAACATATTTTAGTGACTATGGATTTGCAAATTCAAGAGAAGTAATTCGTGGAGATGCTGACACACTGATACAAAACCCGATTAATTTTGATAAATTTTATATAAGCAACCTTATCGACTGGTGGAAAAAGAAATCATCTAAGAGATTTGAAAATCTTAAAAAAGATGGTATACTAAGAAAAGAGTTGGAGGTTTGGAACAAAGACATGTACATAGACATTATAAGGTAATGACTAAAGAACAGATCCAAGCTATATTACCTCAACTTTGTTACACAAAGGAACAGGTAGATCAATTAATTGCTGATGCTCTTGCCGAAGCACGTGCTATTGATGAAGAATCAATGCGTAAACATAATCGCAATGCAACAATTATTAGTATGATTCTTGGTGCAATTTGTCTTGCTTTATTTTTGGATGGAACTTTAAGATTATTGGGAATTATACCACCTTTCATGGATATAGATATAAGCATAGTTGATAAGATTACTGATAGAGTGGAGAAGGATGTCCTACCATTAGTACGTAATTACGTACCAAGAATATGATAGGTACAATTGTGGTTAATGCAGATTCAATTAGATTATTTGTTGTTATGATTATGGGTGGTGTTTGGTTTTACCTTTTGAATGAATATATTAGAGAAGGTGATAATGATGAATAATTTAGAAGTTTTTGTTTTTGGTATTATTTTTGCTGGTACTGCTGGTGCTGCTTTTGCATTTATGTGGAAGAGTATGAGTATGGTACGGGAAGAATATAATAAACCACCAAGACCTAAAACTAAAATACCTGCACCCCATCCAGAGATGGAAGGAGTTAAATGGGGTGAGGAATTAATTGTCTTCAGAACCGAAGAGGAAGATGAAGACGATGATGATGACGGTGATGTTCTTTTAACAGGGAGGTAAATTTAATGGAAGAGAATCCGTTTTGGGGTGAACCAACTCCCACTGATTTGTGGGATGACATGGACAGACTTAACTGTTTGTATGAAGAACTTAACTGGGATCATACAGACTACTTAGAGTTTGCCATCGAAGGTAATCATATTACTATTAGAAATAAATCACGGGAGGGTAGATGAATAAGACTTCTCCATCTCATTATCAACGTGGAAAAATTGAAGTTTGGGATTTTATAGCCGATCAAGAACTTGATTATTTCTTAGGTAATGTGGTAAAGTATGTTTGTCGTGCTGGTCATAAAACTCATGAGAATGAGCTTGATGATTTAAAAAAAGCAAAAGCATACATTGATAAACGAATACAAATTATGTTATGACTTCTTCAGTAGTTTTAGTCACTGGTGGATTTGATCCCATACACAGTGGACACATCTCATTACTTAATTCAGCAAAACAAATAGCACCCTTGAGTGCATTAGCTGTCGGTTTAAATTCAGATCATTGGTTAACAAGAAAGAAGGGAAAACCATTTATGCCATTTTATGATAGATTAATGGTTGTCAGAGCATTAAGAGTTGTTGATAATGTTCTTGAGTTTGATGATAGTAATGATACTGCTTGTGATGCAATTGCTCAATGTCTTGAGATATATGATAAAGTAATTTTTTGTAATGGTGGAGATAGACATAATGAAAACACACCCGAATTTAATTTGTATAAGGATGATAGTAGAGTTATATACAGGTGGGGTGTAGGTGGAACAGGTAAGAAACAATCATCTTCATGGTTGTTAGAAGAGTGGGATAATAGAGATAAATCTTCATAGACTGGGGGTTTAAATTATGCGACTTGGAGTAATGTGTTCTGGTAACGGAACTAATTTTCAAAACATAGTTACTAATCCTATATGTAATACACATGAAGTTGTGTTGATGATACACAACACTAAACACTGTGGTGCTGCTAAGAGAGCGGCAAAATTTGGAATACCTCATGTAAGACTTGCACATAAAGAAGAAGATCAAATGATTAAACTCTTTGAGGTATATAATGTTGATCTTATAATCCTTGCAGGTTATATGAGAGTATTAAAGAATCCTTCTAAGTTTCCATGTCCTATTATTAATATTCATCCTTCAATGCTTCCCAAGTATAAAGGATTACATGCTATTGAACAAGCATTAGAAAGTGGTGACCGATTTACTGGTGTTAGTGTTCATTATGTTAATGAAGAGTTAGATGGTGGAGAAATAATCCTTCAGAAAGAAGTTCCTATTTTACCTGATGATGATTTAGATTCATTGACAAAGGCAATTCAAAGAATAGAATATGCTATCTTACCAGCAGCAATTGAACAGCTTAGTCACCAATTACTACCTCAATTTATTAATTCATTATGACACCTTTAAGTACAAATTATAGATTAAAATTAACTGATATTTGTTGTAGAATGATTACGACAGATGGTATATCAGTTTCTTTAGATGAAAGAATATGGATGAACAAGTTATGTGATGCAAATATATCTGCACGTTCACTTGTAGAATCTTTATTATGTCCTGATCTTATTCCTGATAACGATGACTGAATTGAAAGAATGGTTGAACTCCATTAATTTTACAAAGAAAAATCTTATTGATGAAGATCCATCAATAGAAAAAGATTATTCTCCATATATTATTAACAGATGTTTTTCGGGACATATTGATTCTGTGATGTTTGCTAATGAATTAAATTTGAAACCAAATCTTCCAAAGAAACTTCAATATGATTTTTATCTAAATAGTTTGAGGAAAAAGAAGAGATTCTCTCCTTGGCTTCGTAAAGATAAGATAGAAAATCTTGATCTTATCAAAAAATACTATGGTTATAGTAATGAAAAAGCCAGACAAATTCTAAATATTTTGACTAAAGAACAAATTTCATTTATTCGAAAGCGACTTGAGATTGGAGGCAAAAAAGGATGAATTCCATAGTGGAACCTGAAATTAAATGGTCACCTGACCAGATGGTTGAGATTACTCTGAATGAACCAGATGATTTTCTTAAAGTTAGAGAAACACTGACTCGTATTGGTGTAGCATCTCGTAAAGAAAAAAAATTATATCAGTCTTGTCATATTCTTCATAAACAAGGCAGATACTACATCGTTCATTTCAAAGAATTATTTGCATTAGACGGTAAGAGAGCTAATATTACAGTCAACGATGTACAAAGAAGAAACCGTATTATTCAGTTGCTTTTAGACTGGGGATTGGTTACAATTGTAGATACTGATAGGGTACTTGATATTGCACCATTGAACCAGATTAAAGTCCTTGCTTATAAGGAAAAACATGAATGGTCATTGGAAACTAAGTACAACATCGGGAAACGTAAAAAATCCGATACCGAAGAGGAGTAATTGAAAAAATACATTTTTGATGTCGATGGAACTCTGACTCCCAGCAGACAGAATATGTCTCCTGTTTTTTGTGCTGAGTTTATTATATTTGAATGTACATTTGATTGTTATCTTGTTACTGGTAGTGATAGACAGAAGACTGTAGATCAGGTGGGAGAAGATGTCTATCATAGAGCAAAGAGAGTTTATAATTGTTCTGGATCAGATGCTTATGAGAAAGATAAAAATGTTTATAGAAATGATTGGGAATTACCTTGGGATGTAGAAAGATAGTCAGTTTCCTATTCGTAATGGGAATCATATTGAGAGAAGGCCTGGTGGAGTTAACTTTAGTATTTTGGGTAGAGCAAATGATCCAATGTTTGGTAGAAAAGAATATATGAAATGGAATGAAAGAACTAATGAAAGAGAAGATATTGCTGATAGATTAAGGAATAATTTTCCTGGTTTATCTGTAGCTCTTGGTGGACAAACTGGTATTGATATTGGTCCTTGGGGTAGTGATAAGAGTCAAATATTGAGAGATTTTAATCAGGATGATGAGTTACATTTCTTTGGTGACAGAATGGAGAAAGGTGGAAACGATCATTCTTTAGGGGAAGCAGTAAAGAAAATGGGTGGTTATACGTACCATGTTAAAGATTGGAGTGAAACCCGAACCATACTTAGGGAGGTAACCTCATCTGTTTGAAAGTAATACTGTTATAATTAATTATGATCGCCGTAAGGGATCACAAAACACAAACTCGCTCAATGGAGGAGCTATCATGGCTAACTTACAAAGGTATCGTACTGCCGATTTGCCTGATCTATTAGACAGGATTACGAGAAATAGTATCGGTATGAACGACGATTATTTTGATCGTTTTTTCAATCTACAACAGACGACAAATTACCCACCTTACAATTTAGTAAATTTGAATAATCATGAATCAAGACTGGAGATTGCTCTAGCAGGATTCAAAAAAGATGAAGTTCATGTTTATACAGAGTATGGAAAACTCTATGTAACTGGAAAGAAAGAAGAGGAAGAAGCTGGTGTAGATTATCAACATAGAGGTCTTGCACAAAGATCTTTTGAAAGAGCATGGGAGATAACTGAAGATGTTGTTGTGAAAGAAGTTAATTTTGAAGATGGTCTTCTAACAGTCCACCTTTCAAAAGTAGTTCCAGAACATCACGCTCGTAAAGACTTCTTATAAACCGTTTCTAAATAATTGGGTCACTTGACTTTTGTTGAGTGACCCTTTATAATGTCTACAAAGGAAAAAATACATGGCTATTAAACTGATTAAGTTGAAGTCTGATGATGATTTGATCGCTGATGCGAAGGAGATTCGTTCAGAGGATGATAAGGTTGTTGTTGGATATCTTTTTAAAGATCCTTTCATTGTAAGAATGTATGAGGAAGAAGATAAACCACAAGTTTTGAATGAACAAAATGAGGAATATGGTAAAAAGATAAGAGTTGGTTTTTATCCTTGGGTTCCTTTTACCTCAGATAGAAATATTCCTTGTTCTGGTGATTGGATTGTTACAATTGCTGAACCAATAGAAAAATTAAGAAAACTTTATCAGGAGAAATTAGATGGAAGAGGAAGTGAAGGCAATCAAGATGTTAGTACTCTCAACGAATGAGTTGATTATTTCTGAGATCAGTGAAGTTGCCGCAGAATTTGGTGATCCTAATTGTAGATTAGTTAATCCTTACAAATTGTGTGGAGATAAGTTAGAACCTTGGTTAAGCGAGTATAGTGATGATAAGGAGATGATGATACAATCTGATAAAATATTGACTCTTGTTGATCCTAACAAGAAATTATTCGCAATGTATTTGGAATCTATTCAGTGAAATTCTACACCAATGTGCAATTAATTGGAAATCAATTTCTAATTCGTGGTTATGAAAAAGGTAAACATATTACAAGGAGAGAAGAGTGGAAACCCACTCTTTTTGTGCCTTCAAAGAGAAAAACAAAATATAAAACATTAGAAGGAGAATGTGTTGAATCTATTCAACCAGGATTTGTAAGAGATTGTCGTGAATTTTATAAGAAGTATCAGGATGTAGAGAATTTTAAAATATATGGTAATGATCGATATGTATATCAGTACATTTCAGAAAGATATCCAGAGGATCATATTGAGTTTGATATTAAAAAGATTAAATTAACAACTATTGATATTGAGGTTGCTGCAGAAAGTGGTTTCCCAGATGTTGAGAATGTTGCTGAAGAATTATTATTGATTAGTCTGCAGGATTATGTGACTAAGAAAGTAGTTACTTTTGGTTCCAGACCATTTGTTAATAAAGATGAGAATGTTACTTATATTGAATGTAGAGATGAACATCATTTATTAACTTCTTTCATTGCATACTGGAGACAGAATCTTCCAGAAGTTATTACTGGTTGGAATTCTCAAATGTATGATATTCCATATTTGGCAGGTCGTATTAATAGAATACTTGGTGAGAAATCAATGAAAGATTTATCACCTTGGGGTCTTGTTTCTCAGAGTGAAGTATATATAGCTGGGCGTAAACATATAAATTATGATATTGGTGGTGTAACTCAACTTGATTATTTGGATCTTTATAAGAGATTCACTTATACTAATCATGAGTCTTACCGACTTGATTATATTGCGAATTATGAATTACAGGCTAAGAAACTTACTCATGACGAGTATGATACGTTTAAGGAATTTTATTCTAAGGATTGGGATAAGTTCGTTCGATATAATGTAAGGGACGTACAACTTGTTGATCGTTTAGAAGATAAATTAAAACTTATTGAACTTGCAATTACAATGGCATTTGATGCTAAAGTAAATTTTGTTGATATACATTATCAAGTTCGCATGTGGGATACAATAATTTATAATTACCTAAAGAAAAGGAATATAGTTATTCCTCCTAAAAATAGATCACAAAAAAACGAGAAATACGCAGGTGCTTATGTCAAAGAACCAATTCCAGGAAAGTATGATTGGGTGGTCAGTTTTGATCTTAATAGTTTGTATCCTCACCTTATTATGCAGTACAATATCAGTCCAGAAACCCTCTGGGAGACTCGACATCCCAGTGCGAGCGTTGAGAGGATCTTGAATGAGGAGGTGAAGATAGATGGTGAATATGCTGTTGCTGCAAATGGAGCTCAGTTTAGAAAGGATATTCGTGGATTTTTGCCAGAATTGATGGAGAAGATTTATAATGAACGTAAGATCTATAAGAAAAAGATGCTTGCTGCAAAGCAAGAATATGAGGATACAAAGAATCCTAAACTGGTAAAGGATATTGCAACCTTTAATAATATTCAAATGGCTCGTAAGATTCAATTGAACTCTGCTTATGGTGCAATTGGAAATGAATATTTTCGATATTATAAACTTGAAAATGCAGAAGCTATTACTTTATCTGGACAACTTTCTATTCGTTGGATAGAAGATAGACTTAATAATTATTTAAATAAAATATTGAAGACGGAGACTGATTATGTTATTGCTGTGGATACTGATTCTGTTTATCTTAATCTCGGTCCTTTGGTCGAAGCTGTATACAAGGGGAGAAAGAAGACTACTGAAAGCGTCGTTTCGTTCCTTGATAAGATCTGTGACATGGAATTCCAAAAATATATTGAGAATTCTTATGAAGCGTTGGCCAAGTACGTAAATGCTTATGAACAGAAGATGGTCATGGCAAGAGAGAATATTGCTGATCGTGGTATATGGACTGCTAAGAAAAGATATATTTTAAATGTATGGGATAGTGAAGGAGTCAGGTATGAAGAACCTAAGTTAAAGATGATGGGTATTGAGGCAGTTAAATCTTCAACACCTGCACCATGCCGCCAAATGATTAAGGATGGATTGAAAGTAATTATGAGTGGTACTGAAGATGAGATGATAGAATATATTGAAAACTGTAGAAAAGAATTTTTCTCTCTTCCACCAGAAGATATTGCATTTCCAAGAACAGTTAGTAATGTTGATAAGTATAAGAGTGTTAATTCTGTTTATGCAAAAGGAACTCCTATTCATGCAAGAGGAGCTCTTCTTTTCAATCACTATATAAAGAAAAGTAAATTAACTCAGAAGTATTCTTTAATTAAAAATGGTGAGAAAATTAAGTTCTGTTATTTAAAGAGACCAAATCCATTACAAGAGAATGTTATTTCTTTTATTCAGAAATTTCCATTAGAATTGAATCTTGACAAGTATGTTGATTATGACTTACAATTTGGAAAGTCATTTCTTGAACCTTTAAAAATTATTCTCAATTCTATTGGATGGAGTGCTGAGAAAACTGTAAACCTTGAATCCTTTTTTACTTAAATGGAATTACCTATCAATGATGAAGAACTAAAAAGATTAGTTTGGTGGACTCAACATATGCATGGAGAAGAAGAACTCCATAAAAGATTAAAATTAGTCCATGAAGTAAGAGAGGCTAATCCTAATGGACCTTATAAAAAGATTTTACGTGAAAAACATGGTATGGTAATATGATATTAGTATACATTATCGTTGGACTTTTATTCTTTTTACTTGGTTGGGGTATTTGGTTAACCTTTGGTCCAGGAAAAGAAGAACTTAGAGATTCTATTGATGAACATGCTAAAATGCATGAATTGGGAATTGCTCATGGACATGGTGGAAATTCAGATGCCTATGAGATTTCTGGTAAGATAACACACAATCATGATGATTAATTATGGATTTTTTAAAAGAAATAGTAAAAGAAATAGGTGATGACTACACCCAACTCGCAAGAGACATCGACGAAAAAGAACAGTTCATCGACACAGGATCGTACATCTTTAATGCAATGGTTAGCGGTTCCATTTATGGTGGCGTATCTGGTAATAAAATTACTGCCATCGCTGGTGAGTCTAGTACTGGTAAAACTTTTTTCTCGCTCGCTGTGGTTAAAAACTTCCTTGACAATAATCCTGATGGTTATTGTCTCTATTTTGATACTGAAGCCGCAGTTAATAAAGGATTACTTGAGTCTCGTGGAATTGATTTGACAAGGTTAGTTGTTGTTAATGTCGTAACAATTGAAGAGTTTAGACAGAAGGCACTTAAGGCAGTTGATATATATTTAAAGACCAACACAGAAGATCGCAAACCTTGTATGTTTGTGTTAGACTCGTTGGGAATGCTTTCTACAGAGAAAGAAATACAAGATGCTTTGGATGAAAAACAGGTTAGGGACATGACCAAATCCCAACTTGTTAAGGGTGCATTTCGTATGTTAACATTAAAACTTGGTCAAGCAAACATTCCACTAATAGTTACAAATCACACCTACGATGTTATCGGCAGTTACGTCCCTACTAAAGAAATGGGAGGCGGCAGTGGCCTCAAGTATGCCTCGTCTACAATCATATATCTCAGTAAGAAAAAGGAAAAGAGTGAGAAAGAGGTTGTTGGAAACATTATCAAAGCTAAGACAGCTAAAAGCAGACTCTCTAAAGAAAATAAAGAAGTAAACATTCGTCTTTATTATGACGAACGTGGACTTGATCGTTACTATGGACTTCTTGAATTAGGAGAGCTTGGAGGCTTGTGGAAAAATGTTGCTGGAAGATATGAAATGAATGGTAAGAAAATATATGCCAAACAAATATTAGCAAATCCCGAAGAATATTTTACTGAAGATGTAATGCAGTCTTTAGATAAGATTGCTAAGAATGAGTTTGCATACGGCAATTGATTAATCCCATCAGAAATAAATTTATTCAAACTTATGATAATGTTTTATCTGAGTCAACTTGTAATGAGTTAATAAATTTGGTTGATGAAAAAAATGAAAGAATAGAGAGAGATAGAAAACCCAATTTCTATCAAAGAAATATTGGTGATCTTCCAGAGTACACAGGTCTTTATCATAAGTTTATTGAATTAAGTGTGGATTATTTTTCAGATTTGGGTTATACTAAAGATCTACTTCCTGAAAAACATGGTTTTGAAGAACTGAGAATTAAAAAGTATGATGTTGGTGATGCATTTGATAGACATGTAGATGTTGCAGATTATAATTCTGCAAGAAGGTGGGTTGCCTTTCAGGTCTATTTGAATGATAATTTCAAGGGTGGTGAAACTGAGTTTTATTCCTTTGAAAAAATTATAAAACCAAAGACTGGTCGTGTTTTGGTTTTTCCTCCATTATGGACATTTCCTCATGCTGGACTTCCTGTTTTAGAAGGTACTAAGTATATACTTACTACTTATTTTCATTATGTGTAAAAATGGATCGAATTGAGAATATTATTCTGAGGAACTTAGTCTTCAATGAGGACTATCTAAGAAAAGTTCTTCCGTTTATACAACCTGAATATTTTAATAGTAGAGATGAGAAGATCATCTTTGAACATATTGCTAAGTATGCTGTAGAATATAATAGTTTAGTTACTCAAGAAATTCTTTCAATTGAGATTGAAGAAAGAAAAGATGTAACAGAACAAGAAGTTATTAACATCAATAAGATTATTAATAGTCTTGATAAGATTGATTCTGATCTTGATTGGTTAAATGACACTACAGAGAAGTGGTGTAGAGATCGTGCTATATACTTAGCATTGATGGAATCCATTCAAATTGCAAATGATGAGGATAAAAAGAGAACCAGAGATGCTATACCAGATATTTTATCAAAAGCATTAGGTGTATCTTTTAATAGAAATATAGGTCACGATTATTTGGAGGATTATGAAGAGAGATTCGATCTCTATAATAAAAAAGAAAGTCGGATCGAATTTGATCTTGAACTTTTTAATAAGATTACGAAAGGGGGTCTACCGAATAAGACTCTCAACATTGCTCTCGCTGGCACAGGTGTTGGAAAATCTTTATTCATGTGTCATGTGGCTAGCAGTGTCTTACTCCAGGGAAAGAACGTCCTCTACATCACTCTCGAAATGGCAGAGGAGAAGATTGCGGAGAGGATTGATGCTAATTTACTTAATGTCAATATACAAGAGATAGCAAATCTACCTCAAGTAATGTTTGAGAATAAGGTTACTAATCTTGCAAAGAAAACTCAAGGAACATTAATTATAAAAGAGTATCCAACTGCATCTGCACATGCTGGACATTTTAGATCACTTTTAAATGAATTGGCATTGAAGAAATCGTTCAGACCTGATATAATATTCGTAGATTATTTGAATATATGTGCATCTTCACGGTACAAAGCAAATGGTAATGTTAACTCGTACTCGTACATCAAGGCGATTGCGGAGGAACTTCGTGGATTGGCTGTCGAAGCAAATGTCCCGATTGTCTCTGCCACTCAAACTACTCGTTCTGGGTTTGCTAGTTCTGATGTTGATCTTACCGATACCTCTGAGTCCTTCGGTCTTCCCGCAACTGCTGATCTTATGTTTGCTCTTATTAGTACTGAGGAGTTGGAGGGATTAAATCAGATACTTGTAAAGCAACTGAAGAATAGATATAATGATCCTACTGTTTTCAAAAGGTTTGTAGTAGGTATTGATCGTGCTAAGATGAGACTATATGACTGTGAGCAAAGTGCTCAAGAAGATATAGTTGACAGTGGACAAGAAGAAGAGTATAATAATGAAGATAAAAAATCT